>Ga0115011_10001215_pt1 | contig 18740 bp, 17 predicted proteins | sample TroAtlMetagenome_2_FD_88705 | JGI IMG/M metagenome (GOLD analysis project Ga0115011, IMG submission 88705) | Marine eukaryotic phytoplankton communities from Atlantic Ocean - Tropical Atlantic ANT8 Metagenome | ecosystem: Environmental > Aquatic > Marine > Oceanic | place: Tropical Atlantic...
AAAGATGAGCTAATCCAAAGCTAAACTTATTTTCAGCATAAAAATCACTTTTAATACCATGAGTTTCTATAAATCCAATAAAGTTTTCGTTAAACGCATATGTTAAGGAAACAATATATTCAAAATCATTCTGTGAAGTACCTATCCTTTCAAACATTAAGTTGGTAATCATTACAGATCTATTGGTGATATTACTTTGAGTAAATACAGCCAATGAGGGACTTAATCCTTTGATTTGGGAGCTCGTATATGTGTTGTTTGAGGTATCAAAATTTACTCCAATATAAGCAGAAATTGCTGGAATAAGATTTTTAAAATTAAACTTTCTGTTTGCCCAATAACTATATACGTTAGGTTTATCTTCTAGTCCTTTTTTTGGATCAAAAATTAAGTATTTTGCACCTAGTTGAAATTTTTTAAAATTTTTTCTGTTGTATGTGTTCGTAGGGTTGTATCTAAAATCATTAAATTCATCAGCTTGAAATACCCCGTCAATTATTAATTCTAATTTTTCATAAAGCAACCCATATCTTAATTTAAAGTCTAAGCCAAATCCTTTAGTCTCGTAGTTTAATAAATTATGCTTTTCGTTTGTAATGTAAAATCCATTCTCAATTTGTAATATGTTTTTACCAACAGAAAAAGCACCAGATGAATTCCCAGGTCTATTAGAATTAATTATTTCAGTATACTGTGAATGACCGAAGTCAAATTTTAAAATAAAGACAATGAAGAAAAATAAAAAGAATCTATTCACAATAATACGTATAACAACAAATATAAATCTTATAATTTAATAAGATATTAACTTTTTTTGAATTGTTAGAGTTGTAAATTTGTATTATGAAGTTTATATTATATCTAGTTCTGTTTTACTTTGGTTTTAAGTTTTTATCAAGGTTGTTTTATTTATATTTAGTTAATAAGGTAAAACAAAAACAAACTGATTTTTATAATTCCAAAGATATTAATAAGAATAAAGAAGGCGAGGTGTCAATTAATAAAATGCCTAATAAGAATTCTAAAAATTCTGATAAGCTTGGAGACTATGTTGATTATGAGGAAATTGATTAAAATAAAACATGTCTGAGAAAAAAAATAAAATCATAAAACATTTATCAGCTATTATATTTTTTATACTTGCTTCATTAATGTTTTTTTCACCTGTTTTAGAAGGAAAAAAAATTCTTCAAAATGACATTGTTCAATACTCTGGGATGTCAAAAGAATTAAAGGATTTTAGAAATAATAATAATGATCAGGAAACATACTGGGTGAACAATGGTTTTTCAGGAATGCCTACATATCAGCTCGGAGCAAAATATTCACACAATTATATTAAGGAATTAGATTTGTTTATTAGATTTTTGCCTAGGCCAGCAGATTATCTATTCCTTTACTTTTTAGGATTCTATTTTTTAATGTTAAGTTTAAAGGTAGAGTTTAGACTTGCTATTTTAGGTGCTTTATCCTTTGGTTTGTCAACCTATTTAATCATTATCATTGGAGCTGGTCATAATGCTAAGGCACATGCTATTTCTTACATGCCTTTTGTTTTAGCGTCTATTTTATACGTTACAAGAAGAAAATACTTAGCAGGTTTTTTCCTTACAACTATATTCTTGGCTTTGCAGCTTACGGCAAATCACTTCCAGATGACATATTATCTAATATTTATTGTACTTGCTATGGCTGTTTGGTTTATAATCAAATGTATTAAAGAGAAAGATAGAATTCATCTGATAAAATCGAGTTTAACTTTATTTGTTGCATTGCTATTTGCGCTCTTAATGAATGCATCCAATCTACTTACTACTATAGAATACTCAGGGGAATCAACTAGGGGTAATGCTTCCTCCCTCACTGTTAGTCCTGATGGTAGTATTAACAAAGAAGATTCTAATGGTTTAAATAGAGATTATATAACCCAGTGGAGTTATGGTGTTTTCGAAAGTATAAATTTATTTATCCCAAAAATTATGGGTGGTGGTTCATCAGAAGAATTGAAGCAAGATTCTGAATTTTTTAAATTTTTAAGAAAAAACGGTTACAGTTCAATTGAATCATTGCAAATTGTAAAAAATAGTCCAACATATTGGGGAGATCAACCATTTGTAGAAGCTCCTGCATATTTAGGAATTACAGTATTCTTCCTTTTTGTTTTTTCGATATTTCTTTACAGGGGAGATCATAAGGGTTGGATATTAGCCTCTATTATTGCTTCATTGCTCTTGTCATATGGTAAAAATCTGGGTTTTTTAACAGATTTATTTATTGAATATTTTCCTATTTATAATAAGTTTAGAGCTGTTTCATCAATACAGGTAATTTTAGAATTATGTGTACCTGTTTTGTCAATTCTTGGCCTGTCAAGTATGTTAAATTCTGATGTAGGTTTTAAAGAAAAGTTTAAGGCTTTAAATTACACTGCTTTATTATTTACAATTACTATTATTTTTCTATATGTGTTTAAGGGTTATCTATCTTTTTCTGGAATCTCTGATTCATATATTGATGAAAGAGTAGTTGATGTATTAATTGATGATAGAAAAGATATATATGTAAATCAGCTGATTAGGACATTAATTTTTGTTTCCATCATATATCTTTTATTGCTATTATATTTAAATTCTAAAATTAAAAAGAGTTTTTTAATTTTCTTATTAGGGTTTTTCATTTCACTTGATCTTATTTCGTTTTCTAAGAATTATGTAAATGAGGATAACTTTACTGAAGCTAGTCTAGTTGATAATCCTTACAAATCAGACAATATCTACAAAGAAATATTAAAGGATGAATCGGATTATAGAGTTCTAGATTTAACAGATAACTCAACAAGACCTAACTATTTTTTTAATTCTATTAAAGGTTATCATGCTGCAAAACTTGGGAGATATAATGATGTAATGGAATTCTATATAAACAAAACTCAGATGAATTCTTTAGATATGTTAAATACTAAATATATCGTATTTAATGATGATGATAAGAAAAATATTTATGTCAATGATGATATACCTGGAAGTGCATGGTTTGTTAAAGAAAATATTAATGTTATTTCTGATAATGATGAAATTTTGAGTCTTGATTCTTTAAATTTTAAAAAATTATCAGTTTCTCAAGATTTTGCATCAAAAAAATATAAAAACACTAATTACAGAGTTGATTTAATTGAAAAAAAATCAAATTATTTAAAATATGAAGTTGAAACAGACGGCTTAGGTTTAATTATATTTTCTGAAATATATTATCCACATGGCTGGAATTCATATGTTAATGGAGAAATGGTTTCACATTTTAGGTTTAACTATATTTTAAGAGGCTTAGAGGTGCCAAATGGTAAATATGAAGTAGAATTTAAATTTGAGCCAGAAGTAGTTGAATTAAGTAGTAAAATTAGCTTATTTAGTACACTTTCCTTTATTTTAATTATGATAGTTATGTCAATAAAACGAAAAAGTTGGATAAAAAGGTTTTAATAATCTCTTATTATTGGCCACCTGCTGGGGGTCCAGGCGTTCAAAGATGGATGAAGTTTGTCAAATATTTACCAGAATATAATATTAAACCTATTTTATACATTCCAGAGAATCCAAATTATCCCATTTACGATTATTCTTTAAATGATGAGGTGAGTGAAAAGTTAGAAATTATCAAAAACCCAATTACGGAAATATCAAATATCATTTCAAACTCAAAGTCGCTAAACTTAATTAGGTCAGGAAATATACCCAATCCTAAGGAACAGTCATTGTTTCAAAGATTACTTTTTTTTATCAGAGGTAATTTATTTATTCCCGATATGAAAATATTATGGAAAAATAAATCTATTGATTTTATTGAGAATTATTTGTCTAAAACTAAAATTGATGTCGTTATTACAACTGGGCCACCTCATAGTCTACATTTAATAGGTTATGAATTGAAAAAAAGATTAAATATTAAATGGATTTCAGATTTTAGAGATCCATGGGTTAATCTCAATTATTTAAATAGGTTTCATTTATTACCCAGTGTTAAACGTCGACATAAAAAACTTAGAGACAAAGTGTTAATCAATTCTAATTCAGTAATAGTGACATCTGAAAAATTAAAAAAATTATACAAAGAAATTGCTCCAAATATTTTTAAAATAACCAATGGGTATGATTATGAATACTCAACAGTTAATATAGATTCTAAATTCTCTATTTCTCATATAGGGTCTTTATATCCTGAAAGAAACCCTAAATATCTTTGGGATATAATTGATGAAATATGTATAAATAATGAAGAATTTAGAAGTAATTTACAAATCAATTTTATAGGTAATACAAGTGAAAAAATAATAAAGTATTTAAGTAATAAAACCTTTAAGTCTTGTGTTAAGTTTTTTGATTACGTTGATTATAAGAGAGCTATCGAGTTTATGTGCTCTAGTCAAATTCTTTTAATGGTAGAAGTAAATGATAATGATTCTTCTTACGCAATTCCAGGAAAACTATTTGATTACTTAAATTCAAAGCGTCCAATTATTGCCATAGGGCCTGATAATTCTGAAGTTAATCAGATTTTGTATGACACAAATGCTGGTAAATTTTTTAATTATAATGAATCTATAAATTTAAAACTGCATATTGAAAATTTATACAATCAATATGAAATGGGATCAATTTCATATGATGCTAAAAATATAAGTATTTATAGAAGGAAAAATCTAACAGAAGAGTTGTCTAAAATAATAAATAAGGTTAGCTCCTAGAAAAAGTAAAAGCCCTGTAATTATAGGAAGGATACAGGGCTTAAAACTAACTATTCAATAAATTAAACTAACCGACATATAAAAAACAAACTACGTGCCAAACTTATTTAATTCATAATTTTTTTAAGATTAATAGAAGTCAAAGTTTTTGATTTTAAAAAATTATTGACAGAGCCATTATAAATTACTTGACCTCCTTTATCTCCACCCTTTGGCCCAAGGTCTATCACATAATCAGATGATTTAATTATTTCAAGATTATGTTCGATAATTATTACAGAATTTCCGTTATCTATTAGTTCATTTATTGATATTAAAAGTTTATTTATGTCATCATAATGTAAACCTGTTGTGGGTTCGTCAAATAAAAATAAGCCGTTTGATGATTTGTTTTTCACGCTTAAAAAATATGCTAATTTTACCCGTTGTGCTTCCCCTCCTGAAAGTGTTGATGAGCTTTGACCAAGTTTAATATATCCTAAACCAACTTTTTGCAAAACTTCAAGTTTTTTACATATTTTCTTTTCATCTATATTGTTAAAAAATAAAATAGCATCATCAACTGTGCAATTTAAAATATCAGCTATGTTTTTATTTTCTATTTTTATTTCTAGAACATCTTTTTTGAATCTTAAGCCATTGCAACTTTCACAGGTTAAATTTATATCTGGCATAAATTGCATTTCAATTGTATTTGTACCTTCACCTTTGCAATTATCGCATCTACCACCGTCAACATTAAATGAGAAATGCTTTGGTTTATAGCCACGAATTTTACTCTCCCTTTTTTCAGCAAAAAGTTTTCGTATTTCATCATAGGCTTTTATATAGGTTACTGGATTAGACCTTGATGATTTCCCAATTGCTTTTTGACTTATATATTCTACAAATTTTATGGTTTCTAAATCTCCTGAAATTTCATCAAATTCACCAGGCTTAAGAGTAAAATCATTTAAAAAATTTAACACAGCAGGATATAATATTTTATTGATTAATGTACTTTTGCCAGAACCAGAAACTCCTGTAATTGATACTAAAGATTTTAGAGGTATTTCTACACTAATATTTTTTAAATTATTTTCTCTTATACCTGAAATATTTATTTTGTATTTTGATTTTCGAATTACTTTTGGAATTGCTATTTTTTTCCTTCCGTTTAAATAGCTAGCAGTTAGTGAATCACATTTCTTGATATTTTCATAATTTCCTTCAGCTACTATTTGACCCCCAAAAGTTCCTGCATTAGGACCTATATCAATTATATAGTCTGCAGCTTTAATAATCTCTTCATCATGTTCAACAGCGATAACTGTATTACCTAGATTCCTTAATTTTTTAATAATTTTTATTAACTGCTTTGTGTCATGAGCGTGTAGTCCAATACTAGGTTCATCAAGAACATATAGTGAACCAGTTAAATTGCTTCCAATACAAGTTGCTAAGTTAATTCGTTGACTTTCTCCACCAGAAAGAGTACTCGATTTTCTGTTTAAAGTTAAATATCCCAATCCTAAATCATTTAAGCATTTAACCCTTTCTTTTATCTCATTTAATACTCTATCATTAGTAATCTTTATTTTATCAATAAAATTTTCAAGTTCAACTATAGGCATATTTATAACATCAAAAATATTTTTATCTTCAATTTTTACATATCCAGCTTCTTTTTTTAACCTATTTCCATTACATGAGTTACAAGTTGTTTTACCACGATATCTTGATAATAATACTCTATTCTGAATTTTATATAATTTTTCTTCTAGTTTTTTGAAAAATTTATTGATTCCGACGATTTTTTTGTTACCATCCCATAATAACTTCTTTTGTGCATCTGTTAATTTATAATATGGTCTATGGATGGGAAAATTAAATTCTACAGAATTTTTTATAAAAAGATTTTTATATTTTCTTAGCTTTTGTCCCTTCCAAGGAAAGACAGCGTTATCAAATACTGATAAGGAAGAATTAGGGATTACAAGTCTTTCATCAATACCCACTATATCTCCATACCCCTCACATTCAGAGCATGCACCATAAGGATTGTTAAAACTAAAGAAATTGGTATCAGGGGTTGTAAATTTAATTCCGTCAATTTCTAATATTGTATTATAATATTTATCAGTATTTTTTGTCATATTAAATAAACGACATCTTCCTTTACTTTCAAATATTGCAGTTTCAAGCGAATCAGCAACTCTACTTATAAATTCATTAGAATTATCACATATAATCCTATCTATTACTAGGAATAAATCATCAAAATCTAATATATTTTCTTTTTTGACATCGCTAAGTTTAATTATTTGGTTTTGATTGAATATTCTATTGTAATTTTGATTAATTAGAGATTTGATTTTCTTTGAAAAATTTTGACTATTTATATTAATCAGTTTTGTAAGAATTAAGATTTTATCTCCATCCGATTGCTTTTTTATATCATCAATAATCTCTGCTACCGTATTTTTTTTTACTTCCACACCTGATATTGGAGAAAATGTCTTTCCAAAGCGTGAAAATAATAGCTTTAGATAATCATAAATTTCAGTTTTTGTTCCTACGGTAGATCTTGGATTTGACGAAGATATTTTTTGTTCTAAAGCTATTGCAGGAGATAAACCAGTAATATTATCAACTTTCGGTTTTTCAATTCTTTCTAAAAATTGTCTAGCATAACTTGATAAGCTTTCAACATATCTTCTTTGTCCTTCAGCATATATTGTGTCAAAAGCAAGTGAGGATTTTCCACTGCCCGAAACACCGGTAATAACAACAAAGTTTTTTTTAGGAATATTTACATTTATATTTTTAAGATTGTGCATTTTTGCACCTTTTATCTTAATATATTTTTTGGTATTTACTTTGTAATCCATCTTATACGTGTATGCAAATATAATGCTAAAAATTCACCATTACTTTTAATCTAAATATTGCATTTTTGAATAATATTAAATTAAAATGTATATTTGATATATATAATTACACGCCTATAGAATAACATTACGCTAAAAATTTAAATAAAACACTGTTTTAATAAATAAGTAATGTTATGAAAAAATCATTTATCGCAGATTCAGTATTAGTTTCTAATTATATCTCTGGAGACGAAAAATCATTAGAAGTTTTAATCAAACGTCATAAGCAAAGAATATATAGTTTTATATATTCAAAAGTTTATGATAGAGACTTAACCGAAGATATTTTTCAAGACACCTTTATTAAAGTTATTAGAACACTAAAAATAGGCAACTACAATGAAGAAGGGAAATTTATATCTTGGGTAATGAGAATATCACACAATCTCGTTATTGATCATTTTAGAAAGAATTCAAGAATGCCAAAATTTGAAAACTCTCATGACTTTGATATTTTTTCTGTTTTAAAAAATACAGATATAGATATTGAAAATAAGATGATAAAAGATCAAATATTAAATGAAGTGAAAAAAATAATTGAATTTCTTCCTGATGATCAAAAAGAAGTATTAATATATAGATATTACAATGATTTAAGTTTTAAAGAAATTTCTGAAAAAACAGGAGTTAGTATCAATACATCCCTTGGTCGAATGAGATATGCTTTAATTAATCTTAGAAATATTATTAAGAAGAAAAATATAGTTTTGACAAATTAGTACAATATTCATTTATTTTTTTCGTTATAAATGAAAAATAATGAATGGAAAAAAACTACTTTTTTCAAGAGGAAATATCTCTTGAGCCAAAAAGAAAGACTATTAACTTTATATTAAATTACTCTAAATCAATTAAGGTTTTAAAATCTAAAACAGAATCTTATATAATTGATTTAAATTAATTTATTCAAGACAGCCTTTCTCCCTATTTTTTTTGTGATAATATCATTTTCGATATTCCAACCTCTTGCAGGAGAATATTTTCTTGCATAATAGATTATTTGCAAATGAAGTTTATTCCATTTTTTGATTGGAAATAATCTTTTAGCATCTTTTTCAGTTTGCTTTACATTTGCACCATTACTTAAACCCCATCTATACATAAGTCTATGAATATGAGTGTCTACAGGAAAGGCTGGAACACCAAATGCTTGAGACATAACTACACTAGCTGTTTTGTGTCCAACACCTGGTAATTCTTCTAGATACTCAAATGATTTAGGTACATTGCCTTCATGCTTTTCAATAATTATTTTGCTTAAACCATATATTCCTTTACTTTTCATTGGAGAAAGTCCACATGGTTTAATAATTTCTTTTATTTCAGAAACACTTAATTTAACCATTTCGTATGGATTATTAGCTCTTTTAAATAATTGCGGAGTAATTTTATTAACCCTTTCATCTGTACATTGAGCAGATAATAACACTGCAATTAAAAGTGTGTAAGGGTCCTTGTGATTTAACGGGATAGGTACCTTAGGAAATAGGTTTTCTAATTCTTGAATAATGTAAATTACTTTATTTTTTTTATCCAAAATGTATTATTTTTAGACATCAAATATAGTAATTATGAAAGTTTTAAAAGTAGGGGATAAGGCGCCGAATTTTAGTTGTTTAGATCAAAATGGCAATCTTATTAATCTTTCAGACTTAATCGGAAAAAAAGTAGTTATTTTTTTCTATCCTAAAGCTAATACACCAGGATGTACAGCTGAAGCTTGTAATTTAAATGATAATTATAATAGGTTTACATCTCTGGGTTATGAAATTATTGGTGTATCGGCTGATAACGAGAAGAGTCAAAAAAAATTCAGTGACAAATTTGGATTTAATTATAGTTTACTTTGTGATGAAAATAAAGATTTGATAAATGCATACGGTGTTTGGGGATTAAAAAAGTTTATGGGAAAAGAGTATATGGGAATTATTAGAAAAACTTTTACAATAGATGAAGAAGGAAAAATTTCACAAATAATTGATAAGGTAAAGACAAAGGAGCATACTTCTCAAATTTTAGATTAAGTTAATTATATCCGAACAATTTGAATTTTTTTATTTTGGAGGCAACAGCCTTTGGAAGTAATTTTTCCCAACCATCTGAGTTGTCTTTTATCTTTTTTAGTACTTCGTGAGAATATATCTTTAGGGAATCTTTTTTAAAGTTTATAACATCAACAACTTTACCATTAAATTTAAAAAATTTGTAAAGCTCTTTCATTCTTGGATGAACTTTCAAGTTATCACTGTTGATTATTTCATTTTTTTCACTAAGGACAGGATATAGATATACTTTTAAACTTTTGAAAAAAAGTTTTCCAAATGCTTCTAAAATTCCTCCACTTAAATGAGTATAATATTTGGGGTCAAATATCTGTATAAGGTTATTTACGCCCATACAAAGACCAATTTTCTTTTTAGTATATAAAGAAAAGTACTCAACAAGTCGATAATATTCTTTATAATTAGATATTAAAACTGTTTCACCTAATGACCCTAAAAGTTTTGCTCTGTCCATAAAGTCTTTTTCATCAATCTCACCATCTGAAGTTAAGTCTGCCAGAGTTATTTCAAAGATTACAATAGTATCTTTTTTATCCACATGACGCTCATTTAAAAACATTTTAAGTGAATTTTCATACATTTCTTCATTTACCTTAGTTACAGGTCTAAATCTCCCTCTAAGAGCTAAAATATTTTTTTTGTGTAGTGCAGCAGCAGGTAATAGGTTATTACCATCTGGGCCAAACATTACAGCTTCAGTCATATCATTTTTCACCAATTCAAGACTTAGTATTCTATTGTCAACTTCATTGAATATTGGACCTGAAAAGTTAATAGTGTCAATTTCTATCTGATCTTTATCAAGATGGTCATATAGGTATTTAATAATTTTTTTAGGAGTATTAAAATGGTAGAAAGCACTATATATTAAGTTTGTCCCAAGAGTTCCGAGAGTTTCTTGTTGTTGTCTCGCTGTATTCTCTTTAAATCTTACATGTAGAATAATTTCATTATATTTTTCTTTTGGATTGATTTGAAATCTTATACCAACCCATCCATGTCCATTATATTTTTTTGCAAAATCAACTGTGGCAACTGTATTGGCAAAACAGAAAAACATTTTATTTGGCTGATTATTTCGCTTAATTCTCTTCTCAATTAAATTTGTTTCATGTTTGAGCATTTTTCTTAAACGATTTTGAGTGACATATCTTTTGTCATCTTCAATTCCGTATATATCATCACTAAAACTTTTGTCATATGCTGAAATAGCTTTAGCTATCGTACCTGATGCCCCACCAACTCTAAAAAATTGTCTAACAGTTTCTTGTCCAGCACCGATTTCTGCAAAGGTTCCGTATATATTTTCATTTAAATTAATCCTCAAGGCTTTTTGCTTAATAGTAGGAATGGCTTCAATTAGTGAATCGCCGTTTAGAGATACCTCTTTCATTAGGTGTATTTTTCTTAAACAAATGTATTAAAATACTCTAACCCGATGAAAAAAAAATAGTGTATTTTTGGTTTATTAGATAATGAAAATAACTTTTTTAGGTACAGGTACTTCCCAAGGAATTCCAGTAATTGGAAGTAAACATCCTGTGTGCCTAAGTGATGATCCAAAAGATAAAAGATTAAGATCATCAGCATTATTTGAGTGGGATGGTAAAAATATTGTAATAGATTGCGGTCCTGATTTTAGAAGACAGATGCTTGATTCCTCATGTGATAGAGTGGATGCCATATTTTTCACTCATGAGCACAATGATCATGTATCAGGATTAGATGATATTAGACCTTTTTATTTTAATCAAGGAAATATTCCTATTTATGCAGGTGACCGAGTTATAAATGCATTAAAAAGAAGATTTGATTATATTTTTAAAAGTGAGGGAAACATCCCTGGTACTCCGAATGTTTTAGTAAATGAGGTTCTTGGAGATTTTATATTTAATAATAAAAAGGTTGTAGTTATTAACGTCTTCCATGGTGCTTTACCAATATTTGGTTTTAGAATGGATAATGTAGCATATTTTACAGATGTTAAAGTTATTCCAGAATGTGAATATGAAAAATTAAAAGATTTAGAAATTTTAATCATTAATGCCTTAAGAATTGAGGAACATTATTCTCATTTGAACTTACAAGATGCTTTAGATCTTATTTCTAGAATAAACCCAAAAAGAGCATATTTGACTCACATTAGTCATAAGTTAGGTTTTCATCAAAATGTTCAAGATAAATTACCAAAAAACGTGTATTTAGCTTATGATGGTTTACAGTTAAGCTCTGTTTAATTATTTTCTAGCCATAAAATCATTTGTTCAAAATTTTCAGGACAAATTCCATGAGAAGATTGAAATTCCAAAAATTTATGATTTATTCCATATTTGGACATCATTTCAGATGATTTTCTGCCAATTTTAATCGGAATTACTTGATCAAAAATACCGTGTGAACAAAAGAAATTATGTTCTTTATAATTTGCGAAGTCTTTAAAATTAATTATTTCAATGGGTAGTTTACCGCTTAAGCCTATAACTTTAGTATACTTATCGTAAAAATTTATTGAAAGAGCATAGCTAATCATACACCCTTGACTAAACCCACATAAATAAATTTGACTGTTAGTAAAGTTAAATTTATTACATAAATAATCTGATATGAAATGATTTAACTCATTTGTTGAGTTTTTAGCTTGTTCAATATCCATTGTTAAATTCATTTCAGCATCGTACTCTAGAGACCACCAACAATACGAATTGTAATCCATCTTATTTGATGCTTGAATAGAGATTATAAGAAAGCTCGGGTCCATGTATTCAGAAAATGAAAACAAGTCTTCTTTATTGCTACCGTATCCGTGAAACATAAGAATTACCTTATTATCTTTTTTTATTACGGAAGGTTCTTTGACGAGATAATCAAAAGATGCTTTAATCATTTAAGATTATTTTTCCGTTAGAAATAGATCCATAAACAATTCCTTTTAGCTTAGAATCTTTGAAAATTGAGTTTTTAGAAAAAGATAATATTTTATCTTCTGAAAAAGTATAGTTAGATATAGGGTTAAAGAGGCTAATATCTGCTTGAGCTCCAATTTTTAAAGATGAATTTTTTATTCCAAATATATTTTTTCCCCGAGTAAGTATATTTATCACAGTTTTTGTTGAAAACAAAGAGTTTAAAGCACCAAAAAAAGATTCCAACCCAATTGTCCCAAATTCGGCATTATCAAACTCTAAGTTTTTTAATTCAATATCTAAAGGGTTATGATCACTTGTTACTAAGTCTATAGAACCATCTTTAACCCCTTTAATTAATTTGTCTACATCTTCTTGAGTTCTTAGGGGAGGTAGAACCTTAAAGTTTGTGTCAAATCCTTTTAGACTCTCATCGTTAAAAAACAAATTATGGATACAAGTGCTACAAGAAACTTTTAAACCTTTATTTTTTGCGTTTCTTATTAAATCAAGTGATCTGCCAGTTGAAATTGTTGGTATATGTAAATTACCTCCTGTATATTCAAGTATAGCTAAATCCCTCATGATTTGAATTTCTTCGGAAATATTTGGGGAACCTTTTAGCCCAAGCATAGTGCTGGTTTTGTTTTCATTCATAACACCATTATTTGAGACTTCTTTATTCAATGGATAAGAGAAAATAGGAAATTTCTGATGTTTTGTATACAGGAGAGCTAATTTTAGTAGATTAGGATTTTTTATAGGCTTTTTATAATCCCCAAAGCCAATTGCACCAGCAGTATTCATTTCATATAATTCAGCTAACTCATTTCCTTCAGATTTTTTTGTTAATGCCCCTATAGGGTAAATATTTACATTTGAGTTATATGCAATAGATTTAAAATACTCAATTTCTGTGTTTTTCGCTGTTACAGGAAATGTATTTGGTTGGATGCCTATTGATGTAAAACCAGATTTAGAAGCAACTTCTAATGTATTTAATATGGTGTCCCTCTCTTCATAGCCAGGTTCTCCAGTACAAACACTGTAATCAAACCATCCAGGAGAAGCATGAAGATTTGAAAAATTAATTTCTTTATAATTTTTTGGGTTTTTGATATTTTGAGAAATATCAGAAATGATATCATTTTGAATTAAGATATCAGCAGTTTTATTATGAAATTCACTGTTTTTATCAATTATTGTAGCTGATTTTATTAGTAAATTCATTTATAAAATTTCAACAAAAATAGTAAAAATTAAGCTACATGGTTTTAATATTTTGCTGGCTTACCTTGTGTTGAAGAATTTTTTATAAAATCTCTTAAATCATCGTTTGATTTTTTTAAATCTTCAGCTCTAAGATACATCATATGTCCGCTTCTATATCCTTCAAAATAAAACCTATCTTTCATTCTTCCGCTTGGGTCAACCTGCCACATCGTATATTTTGCTTGAAAATAGTTTGTAGCACCATCGTAATATCCAGATTGAATTAAGACCTTTAAAAAAGGGTTTTGAGCCATAGCTTTTCTTAAATTTTCTCTTGTATTATCATTTTCTCTATCCCAAGGATGAACAGGTCCAAAAACATTGTATTTTATGTCAGTTTTAAAATTTAATTCATTTCTTAAATAATAATTGATTGCAGGTGTAAATGAATGATTCCAAGAATTTAATTCAATATTACTATCAGGACTTGATCCAGCAAGTCTTTTGTCAATCCCACGATATCTAGAATCTAGTCTACCAACAGTAAATCCGTTTTTTTCTCTCAATAATTCTTTCCAGAAACTATTATTAGGAACATCTAAATTATGGCTCAGAATAAAATTTTCAGAAAGCCCGGAATATCGTGAATATTGCTCAGCAATTTTATTTTTTTCTAAATCAGAAATAAAACCACCTTTAGCAATTGCAGGAATTAGTTTATTTATAGTAAAATTTTCAACTTCGGGAAGTATTTCTTCTAAGTCTTTTGACTGTAATTCATGCCCTAATGCATCATGATACCATGCTGTAGCCGAATAGTAGGGTAGATGTAGTGATGAATTGACTGCATCTCCTTCTTCAAATAACTTATAATCAGCAGGAGAAACCATAATAACACCATTTAAATACATCCAATGTCTACTTTGAAGTTCGTAGGAAAGTCCCATTACTCTTGTGCCGCCATAACTTTCACCAATAATATATTTGGGCGATTCCCATCTATTTTTTCTGGTTATAAATGTATTTATCCATGAGGCTAAATATTTTATATCTGCATTTATACCAAAAAACTTCTCTCTCTTTGGATATTCACCATCTATATTGGGAATCATTCTTGAGTATCCAGTATTAACTGGACACACAAAGACAATATCAGCAGTATCTATAATTGAATACGGATTTGTTTTTACTCCATATGGTTGTGTTGGAAAACCTTCATCATCTATTTTTAAGACTTTGGGACCTGTATATCCTACATGCATCCATAGAGAACCCGACCCAGGTCCACCGTTAAAAGAAATAATAATAGGCCTATGAGCTTCATTTATTTTATCATCTTTTGATAAGTTTCTTTTGTAATATGTGTAAAAAAGCGATGCTATAGGCTTTCCGTTATCATCCCATACAGGTTGAGTACCGGCTTCTGCAGTATACTTAATTTCTTTTCCTTTGATTAAGGTTTTGTGATACGTTGTTATAATTGTATCAAGCGGTATTTTGATATCCTGTGAAAAAACGAATGTTGTGTTTACAAGGAATATGATAAAATATTTTTTCATTTTATTTTTATTTATATCTAATTTAAAAATTATTAATTAATATTTTTCAAATACACCAATACCAAATAATGCAAAGTCATATTTTGAGGGGTCATTTGCATCAAAACGCCTAAGATTTTCATCTAATTCAAGTACAGCTTTATGATCGTTTTGTTTTCTTTTAAGAATTCCAAGATTTCTTGCGACATTTCCAGAATGAACATCAAGTGGGCAAGAGAGGTATTTTTGATCCAATGATTTCCATATTCCAAAATCAACCCCTTTTTTATCCTTCCTAACCATCCATCTTAAAAACATATTAATTCTTTTTGCAGCAGAACCTTTATAAGGGTCTGAGACATGTTTTTGTGTTCTAGGAAGATGTTCAATTTCAAAAAATACTTTTTTAAAATTATGAATCGAATAATGCAGGGAATTATCTTTTATATTTTCTGAGAAAATTTTTTCTAATCCTCCATGGTTTTGGTATATGTTTTTTAAACTGCTAATAAATTGAATTAAATCATAACCATTAAATGTTCTATGAACATATTGCGTTAGTTTTTTTAAATCTCTTTCATTATGATTCATTATATAATCATAAGGTTTGTTTTTCAATAAGCCCATCATTTTCTTAGAACTATTTATTATAGATTTTCTATTTCCCCATGCAATTGTTGAAGTAAGAAATCCTGAAATTTCAATATCTTCTTTTTTGTTAAAAAGATGAGGAATTTGAATTGGGTCATCTTTAATAAAGTCAGGATTATTGTATTGATTGACTTTTAAGTTTAAAAATTCTTTTAAATTATTTGATTTTACCATCAATTATTTCTAAAATTCTATCTGATTTTTTTGCAAGTGAAATATCATGAGTTGCAATAACAAATGTATATTTAAAATCCTTTCTTAAATTTATGAATAATTGGTGTAGGTTTTCTGAAGCCGCAGTGTCTAAATTTCCAGAAGGTTCATCAGCTAAAATAATACTAGGCTCATTGATTAATGCTCTTGCGACAGCAACTCTTTGTTTCTCACCTCCTGAAAGTTCATTAGGTTTATTATATATTCTTTTTTCCAATCCTAAATATTTAATAAGTTCGCTAGCCTTGTTTTCAGCAATTTGTTTTGGAGTCTTATTTATGAAGGCAGGAATACATATATTTTCAATAACATTAAATTCTGGAAGAAGTTGATGAAATTGAAAGACAAAACCAATCTCTTGGTTTCTGAAATTTGCTAATTCTTCTTCATTTAATTTTTTTATATCTTGATTCTTTAAAACAAGCTGAGCTTTAGAATTAATATCATAACTATCTATTGTTCCTAATATTTGTAAAAGTGTAGTTTTACCTGCTCCAGATGCCCCAACTAGACTTACGATTTCTCCTTCATCAATATTTAAATTAATCCCCTTTAAAATGTGGTTGTTTTCGTAGAATTTATGTATATTTTTAGCTAAAATCATTAATCAAAAATAGTATATTAATTTAATTTATGAATGGTATTGATAAAGCATATTTAGCTGGGGGTTGTTTTTGGTGTACTGAAGCAATTTATAAAAGATTAAAAGGAGTAGTTGATGTAACACCTGGGTATAGCGGCGGTAATATTAAAAACCCATCATATAAGGAAGTTTGTACCGGTAGAACTGGACATGCAGAAACAATTGAGGTTTTATATAAAGCTGATGAGATAAACTTTAATGAACTATTAGAGGTTTTTTTTAAGACTCATGATCCTACAACAATTAACAGACAGGGAAATGATGTGGGCACACATTACAGGTCTATAGTTTTTTTTTCTAATATTAATGAAAAGAATATTGCCAATAATTATATAAAAAATTTAGAAAAAAGTGATTTATTCAAAAATAAAATAGTTACACAAGTCATTAAATTTGATAAATTTTATAAAGCTGAAAATTATCATGAAAATTACTATGAACTTAATAAGAAGGAGTCATATTGTGATATAGTTATTACACCAAAAGTTGAAAAATTTCAAAAGAATTTTAAGGATAAGTTAGTTTAAAGCTAAAATCTTAGTCCGAAAATAGTCAAAAATTTTCTTACAAATTTCCAGAAAAACTTAAATTCTCCAAATAAAAAAGCCACAAATACCAATATAAATTGATATACAATTGTAATTAAAACTATTCTAATTAACCAATACAGTATAATGCTAAGATTATCAGTGGTTATTCCAAAAATATTGCAAAGGGGTTCGGAGATCCATGCAGCTGTTGATCCAGTAATTCCAAAAACAATAAATATTTTTAAAATTTGAAAATTTGAGTCTATGCCCCACTTTTTTTTAAGTTTATCAATCATGAATGCTTATTATATAAATTTATAATCTGGTCAGCAAGTTCGATGCCAATTCTTTTTTGCGCTTCTTTTGTTGCAGCCCCAATATGCGGTGTCATTGATATTTTTTGATTCATTAAAACCTTAATGCTTGGAGTAGGTTCGTTTTCAAAAGTATCTAGTGCTGCAAAAGCAATCTTTTTATTTTCTATATGTTTAATAAGGGATTCTTCGTTAATTACACCTCCACGAGCTGCGTTAATAATTCCCGATCCTTTTTTCATTAAAGAAAACTCTTTATTTCCAATAATATAGTCCTTTTGTGCTGGCACATGTAATGAAATAAAGTCAGATTCTTTTAATAGATTATCAAAAGTTGAGCTTTCTAATTCAAAATTCTTTGAACTTCCATCAAAAAAATCAATCTCAATTTGAGCTTTTTTATTGTGTAAATCATAAAATATTATATTCATCCCAATTCCAAGTCCAATTTTTGCAACCTCTCGGCCAATTCTTCCAAAACCAACAATACCGAGGGTTTTTCCTTTTAATTCAGTTCCGCCAGCATAATTTTTTTTAAGTGTTTTAAATTCTTTATCACCCTCTAATGGCATTTCTCTATTGGAAATATGAAGAGATCTTGCACAGGAAAATAAATGAGCGAATACCAGCTCAGCAACTGAAATGGATGAAGCAGCAGGAGTATTAATTACATGAATTCCTTTTTCCTTTGCGTAAGAAACGTCTATATTATCCATACCAACACCACCTCTTCCAATAATCTTTAAGTTTTTACAATTATCGATCAAATCTTTTCTAACTTTTGTAGCACTTCTAACAAGTAACACTTCTATGTTATTATTGTTGATAAAGTCAATTATTTCTGACTGATCAATTGATTCAACAATGGTTTTAAATCCAGCAGCATTTAACTTGTCAACACCTTCCTTACTAATACCATCATTTGCTAATACCTTCATATTTTAAATTTTTGATTCTAATTCACTCATAACTTCAACTAATGCTTTCACACTATCCAAACCCATTGCATTATACATTGAA
>Ga0115011_10001216_pt1 | contig 18728 bp, 9 predicted proteins | sample TroAtlMetagenome_2_FD_88705 | JGI IMG/M metagenome (GOLD analysis project Ga0115011, IMG submission 88705) | Marine eukaryotic phytoplankton communities from Atlantic Ocean - Tropical Atlantic ANT8 Metagenome | ecosystem: Environmental > Aquatic > Marine > Oceanic | place: Tropical Atlantic...
ATCTTCGGCGAGAAGTCTGCATCGGGATTTGCCCTTGGCAGGGAATCAGCCTTGAACCAAAGCTCAATAGACTTGTTGGTGTAAGGTCCACCACCCGTATTCATTACGGCATGATCTCCAACTCTCATGATTTGCTCATTGGCTGAATTGAAGTGCACGGCACCGTCCTGCGATGAGGCAACCAGGCTCTCTGCTCCCAGTGTCGGGGGTTCACTGCCACTGACGCTGGCATATGCTCCAGTGCGGTTACCCATTTCGTCGTTTGCCACGATGCCCTCCGTCTCACCGAGTTTCCAGTAAATGACAGGGCCGTCGGAGATTACCTCAGCTGCATAATCAATAGCCGATTCAACTGAGGCAGAAATATCCGCCGTGTTTTCTCGGCTGGAAACATCCTTTATCCCAGTGATCGCAACGGTGTAGCTGCCGGGAGTCTGTTGGCTCGTGGACAGGGTGACTGTTTTGCCATCGTCCCCGAGGCTCGCGCTGTTGACGCTCAGGCCCTCGATGGTGTAGGTGGCCGTGTTCCCGGCCGTTTCAGCGTTGACGATCTCGCTAAATGTGATGGTGACATTGTTCATCGTGCCTGCCAGCGCGTTGGCAGAAACAACTTCGGGCGCAGTCTCGTCCACTACCGTGGTCAGGGTGGCTTCCGCTGTTGTGACCGAGCCGCTCTTGTTGGTTAGCTCGACCTTGATCTTGGCTCCATTGTTTGCCTCAGAAGCAACGATATTCAGGCTTGAACCAGAGATTCCAGCATCAGTTGCCACCTCTTCCCCGTTCACCAGCCATTTTGCATCCACCAGAGGGGTCCCGGTAAACTCGACGCTGAATGTTGCTGTATCTCCCTCGGGCGTAGAGATGTCCTGTGGTTGGGCAGTGATTTCGATGGCCTTTTGCTCTCCATCACCGAAGCCTCCCACGAAGTGTCCTTCAACCTGTTCCGCGGTCAGTGATGTGTGGTAAAATACGGCATCATCAATCACGCCAGTGAAGCCCATGCCGTTGCTCCCTGCTGAATCACCTTCATGGGTTACTGTGTTTGTCCACTTGTTGGCAAAGGCAGAGTCGTCAGCATGTGCATACAACAAGTGAACACCGGAAACTGTACCAATTGAGCGACCATTGAGATAGCCAGTCAGTGTTCCCTCCAAGTCGCCACTGTCATCTCCAACCATTACAAACATCAGATGATAAACATGACCCAATTTGACCGTACTTTTTACTGCGGTGATGTTGTCAGAACCTACCTGGTTCAAAGCGCCGCCCCACAAGGTTTGTCCACGGTTCCAAGCCATCATGTAGATTTCGGCTTCTGTTGCATCCGATTCCTGTGTTCCATTCAGGTAGAAATGAACACCACGCGTTACGCCACCCTGCTCCCAAAGGGTATTAATTTCACCAGTCGTTGGTAGTTTTTCGGGTTTGAACCAGAATTCCCAGGTAAAGGCGCCTTTTGGCCATGTTCCCCCAGTATTGATTAGAGGAGAATCGTTGACCATAAGAACCTGATCCTTCGATCCATCAAATCGAACCGCAGTTCCTACCCCGTTAGGGTAGAGAGCAGGTACACCCAGTTCTGGTCCATTGGCATAGACCAGCCCAGGAGTTGGGTTGCCAACAGAGGCAACTGCCGCTTCTCCTGAGGTCTCATCAAAAGGAATATAGACAACGGGATTGTCTTGCAGGATGTCTATCCGACCCTTGGGAATACTAAAACTATATTCCCGTACCCGGCTTGTTCCGTCGCTTTCGGTATAGGACAACTCTACTGTATGATTTCCTGCTGGCAGATAAGCTCCGTGATTATAAACGACCGATACACCGCCTTCTGTGGAACTGGATGATGAAGCTACATCTTGGCCATTTAATTTCAACTTGATTGAACCCTTGTCCACGGTCAGGTCGCCATTGGTGAAATCAAACTCGACGGTCTTGGACAGGTCGCCTTGCATCGGGAATACTCGGCTGATGTAGGGTGCGGAGTCGGCCGTCCGATAGGCCTTGATGGCATTGGCGTTGTTAGGGTCATTTATCAGGATCTTTTTCCCGCTTTTGTTAACCGAGAAAAATTCGATATCGGTTCCGCCGTTTCCTTCGTACCAGAGCAGGCGAACCGGGTAGAATCCGTCAGCCTCAGCCACGATGTTAAATATGACATTGACACCCCATCCTTCGTTCTGGCCGGCAATGATCCCCAGTTGATCCTTAGAGTTGGGTCCAAAGGAGAGTTTAAAGCCGTCATCGCTAAAAACACCCAGAGTGTGCAGCCCCTTGGATAACTCCAGATATCCGAGTATTTCTGCCACGATTCCGTCCGAGCTATCACCCCAGCCCGGAATTTGCGGTATAGGCTGGTCCTCACCGAAGTTGCCGATGGCGGCGCCTTCGTCCTGGTTCCAGTTGATGGTCCCGTCCACATCGACCGGTGCAATGCTCCACCCTTCCCAAGCTTCGGGGTCCGCCTCGTTCAGATATGGGTTTGGATTGTCGTTTTCGTCCAGATCATACGGGTTGAGGTATTCCCCGCGCAACTGTTTCTCTGCATTGGCAATGGTGTTCCCATGAATGGCCTGTGCTGTCTCAAGTTGTATCGTGCTGATTTGAGTTATGTTGGCAATAAAGCCTCGGGATGATGTGTCCACCGATGTTGAGGCAAAGCTGGCCGGAATACCTTTGTAATCGAGCGTGATCTCAAATGATAAATCATGGCTATGGCTATTTCCAGCCGAGTCCGAGTAGCTAAGCGTGACATTGTGCACACTTTTAGGTGCGGGGATGTAGTCAAATGCATAGTTTACACTAGTCACAGTGCCAGCCTTGCTTGTGGTGACCGCAGACTCGGTACCGTTGACAATCGCCTTGATGCTGGCGGCGTCGACTGACAGGCCGAAGTCCTCAAGATTGGCCTGGAAGCCGTCCACACCAAGTCCAAAAAAGGAGGCGAGTTTCGGAGTGCTTGTGTCACCTGCGGCTGCTGAATAGGCGTCCTTGGTCTGGAGGGCTACCTTGCCTCCTTCAGGTGAATTAACAGCTGCAGTATTGCCTTCGCGCGAGACATTGATGGTGACCACATCGTCGGTCTCCAGTTCGTTCAAAAGGGCTACAAATGATCCGGTTGACTCGTTATGGCCATTTGAATTGCGGATATAGTGGGAGAGTGAGGTTGCACCCGGAACCTCCTTGCCGTTGACCTCCACCGTGAATCGTGGGTTTGGACGGCTACCGGTGGCTTGAAGGGTGACATTGAATGTGAGAAGGTAGTTGCCGGCCTTCTTGATGACGATGTTTTCCTCGTTGTCCCCCTCGTTGCTGTAGGCTGACTCATCAATAATATCTTCGCTGAATCCATCACCGACAAGGGAGAGGGCTGCCTTGTTTGCTGCATTCAGGTTCTCGCCTGCGGTCGAGCCAATAAAAGTGTCGGCATAGAGGCCGGTATCCGAAAGTTTCTCGATGAAAATAGAGGCTGCTCTATTTTCTTGTACCTTGATGGTGCCGGTTTGCGCCAGCAGGGAAGTGTCCACCTGCAGTACTTGCCCTGCCTCGGCGGTGATCACGCCGGAAAAATGGATGGAAGAATTTTTGTGGGCGTTGGAGTTGCGGATGTAGCCCTGTTGCCCACGGGCACCCTCCACAATCTCGTCATCCAGAGTGACGGTCAGTCCGACCGAACCTCGGCCGACTGAGCCGTTGAGAGGGATATTCACATAAACCATATAGTTGCCGTCGTCCTTGAGTGTGATGCCCGGTTCCCCATCACTGTGGGTGTAGCCGCTTCCCTTCCTGGCTCCTGTCCAGAGCAGGTTCCGATCCTCCGTATCCTCGGCCACATTGAGGTTGTCTCCTGATTGGATTGCGGTGGCAGTGCCGGAGAAGACATTGCGGTCGCCTTCGATCAACTCGGCGTAAAGGCTGCAAGTGTTAATGGTCGAAACCAGTGCCGTCGCTGCGGTGGGGGTGGTCTTGAGGGTGAGGACGTCATTGGCCTTGAGGGTAACCAGCCCAGCAAAGTGATCCGAGGCTTCGGTGTGACTCCCATTAACGCGGATGTAACTCGATTCACCAACTGCGGTTGAGGCAGCGGTACCGTTTACCATCAAGTCGGCGCGATGGGTATTGCGCTCGCCGCTAACGGTTTCCAGGGGCACGGTGAACGCCACAAGGTAATCGCCGTCCTTGAGGACCGTGAGGTCGCCGGATGTCAGGTCATGGTTGAACGCGGTAGGGTCGACCGAGGAATATGAGTTCCAAGCAATCACGCCTCCGCCCTTGGCATTGTTTCCTCCTTTGGTGTATTCGTTGCCCTTCAAAGAGGCACCGTTCTTAACCGCCGCAAACGCTGATGTTGAGCCCATCAGGATTGCAGTCGTTAACGCTATTAGTTTTCTTGGTGTTGTATTCATTCGGGTTGTTATATGAGTTGTTTTGGTTTGGTGTTAAAAAATCGGGATTAATAGTAATTGGGATAGCCTGTCATCCATTTTGGCCAAGTCATTTTCCGGCTTGTATCAAACGTGCGATGCCATTTTAGTCGCCAAAGTTTCTTGATAGGAATATGCCTTGCGGAGTGATCCATGAATACGCCCTGTATACCGCCGGCGTGCCGGTCGAAGGCGAAGTGTTTCATTTCATGTCCGGCACCCTGCCAGTCGCCGTTGTAGTTGCCCGGCATGAACTTGTTGCTGCCGCCGTGGTGTGGTCCGCCGCCGCGCCACATCATATCCATAAACATCGGGATATTGTGCAGATCATGGCCCGAAGGATTGATTGAGCGCCAGTGCCAATCCTTCTTCCTGCCCTGGATGTCGGAAGGCGCATTGTAGAGCCAGTTGTTATTGCCGTAACTTGACCGAGTGGGGATGGCCTCGGTGGAAATATGCCCGTGCCGGTATGAGGCATTCCAGCTGCCGACAGCATCCCATGAGTCGTTCTTGTATTTGTTCACAGGCTTTAATGTGTAGTTGGGGGAACGGTTGCTGCGGGCCAGCTTGGCGGACGGGCAGAGCAGGATGTCCTGTTTGCGCCACAACTTCTCCAGTGAGGCCACCCATTCACCACGCCACCAGCCACTCATGTTTTTAACATTGATTCCCTGGCTGAAGTAGCCCTCGTTGTCGTCGGTGTAATACTGCCAGACAAGTCCCCACTGCTTGAGGTTGCTCAGGCAAACTGTCTGCACTCCCTTGGCTTTGGCCTTGGCTAAAGCCGGCAGCAGCATGGACGCTAGGATCGCAATGATGGCAATAACAACCAGTAACTCAATAAGTGTAAAGGCACTTCGCCGATGTGTTTTCATTTAAGTCGTGGTTGGATAAGACAAATCTCGTTATTCTTGAATAAAGCCATTATGAGCCGCGTCCGAAAATTGTTCAAATATGTGCTCAAATCGTTCTGTGTCGGAAAAAGCTGACATATACCCCTTTTTTTGTCTACTGGAAATCGGACTTTTTTTATTGATAACAAGACAGTATCTGCCTCTTAGCCACGGGGGGGGCGTTGATTTAATAATCAATATTTTCTAATTATAGCTCTTTATGTTGCCTGTTGTGGTAATGAAAAATCTAAGTTTGCTTGCAGGTTCGATGTTTTTTTTGTTGTTAATTGGACATGACGGTAGATTCAAAAGTAATTGGAAAAGATCTGCAGTTGGCTTTTTTTGAGAAGATAGGACCTGATCAGCCGTTACGTCAGTTGTTTGAGCATTTGCCGGGGGTCTTCTTTTTCATCAAGGACCGCAGTAGCCGAATGATGGGCGCCAGCAGCAAACTTTACGAACGGCTGGGTTGCGTGAGCGAGGAGGAGATGGTAGGCGCGACAGATTACGATTTCTTTCCCAATCAGATTGCTGATGGCTTTGTGCGAGACGATCAACGCGTGATGAAGACTGGTGAATCACTCATCAACCGCGTGGAAATCTGGTACAATGAACAACGACTCCTGGATTGGTTTATGACTACCAAGTTGCCTGTTCGGAATGTGAATGGGGAGGTCATCGGTTTGATGGGGACCGTTCGAAGTTATGCGAGCAGCCGGAAATTGTTACTGCCCTATTCGCACATTAGTCGTGCTGTGGAATATATACGATCGAATCATCGTCAGCGTATCACCATTGCTGAACTCTCGAAAAAAGCTGGTCTTTCCACGCGACAACTCAATCGCAAATTTCAAGAGGCTTTCAGCATGAGTGCGCAAGAGTTTCTAGCCAAGACACGCATTCAGGCGGCTAGTGACGCGTTGCTCAACTCGGATTTGTCGATAACCGACATTGGTCTCGAGTTTGGTTTTTGTGATCAGAGCGCCTTCACGCAGACCTTTCGAAAGCACATCGGGTTGACTCCACAAAAATTTCGCCGTCGTTACCGCAACTGATCTTTAAAGGGGGGGCGGCAGTGTTAGTACAGCAGAGTTTGCGCGACTCGTGAATCGAATCCTCGCCGATTGGCGAATGGGGTGCGTTTACTTCAGCATCCGGATGCCGAGACCAGGTTCGTCGGGAAAGATGAACTTTCCTCGATCGAGTTGCACACCCTCGGCGATATCCTCAGCCAGAAGCACTGAACCATCGAGGTCCGCGTAGTCAAGGAGCGGTGTGAGTTGCGCGGCGGCAGAGATGCCTACGGAGCTCTCAGTCATACAACCGGCCATCACCTTCAGTCCGTACTCACGCGCGGCAGCGATCATCCTGCGCGCCGGGGTGAGTCCGCCACACTTGCATAGCTTAATATTGACGCCGTGAAAGCGGTCAACGCAGTTCAGCACGTCGATCTCGCCGACGCAGTTTTCGTCAGCTATTAGAGGCAGGGCTGAGTCGTGGAAGAGTTGCGATTGCCCCTCGATTGCCTCGGGCGGGAGAGGTTGCTCGATGAACTCCACATTGTGCCGTGCCATCTCGGCGGAGAGTGCGGCAGCCTCTTCGGTCGCCCAACCGCAGTTGGCATCGACTCGAAAGGCGGCGTCGGTGTGATCACGCAGGGCTTGGATGATTTCGTCATCGTTCGCGGTGCCGAGCTTGATCTTATACACCGGCCACCCTGGCATCTCGGCAAGTTTGGACACCATCGTGGGTACCTCGTCGATGCCGATGGTGAAGGAGGAGGGAACGGAGTCTGCGGGATTCAGCCCCCATAGCCGATGCACCGGTGCGCCCTCGAGTCGGCCCCATAGGTCGTGTGCTGCGCAGTCCAGCGCGGACAGCACGAATGATGCGTCGGCCAAATGCGCAGCGCAAAGATCCCAGAAGGAGCCGGTGTCTCGAAACATTTCTCCATCGAGCACCGACTGCATGCCCTCAAGACGAGTTCTCATCTTCTCGATCGGTGAATCGTAGTAATTATTGGCGATCGCTTCGCCGTAGCCGCTGATGCCGTCCTGTTGGAGTTCGACGATCAGTGTCGGTTGCGCGGTGGTTGTGCTGCGCGAGATTGTGAATGGATGCTTCAGGACAAGCTCATGTTGATGGATGATGACCTTCACGTTTTTAGCTATAAGTTGGGCACTTCAAAAAAAATCTGAATGACAGGGCGATGGCCAATCGATCTTGTGATTTCAAACTCGAAACTCCTGCACTGCTTTCACCAGTGGCTCCGCATTTTCACGGAACACGTCGCACGCTGGTAGATTCCATTCCGATTCAATGCGATCGCGCTCGGCACGGTAGGCCGACTCGTCGGCAGCGCGGCTGTTGATAGCTACCCCTATGAATCGGCACGGGTGTGCCGCGTTGGCCATCCCGAGGTAGAGATCGCGTTGCATCTCCATCGGTGGCAATTCGACGTGGGCTGCGCCCTTGGTCATTTCCCGACCCATCTCGTAGCAGTAAATGAGGCCGTCCGGCAGGCATCCGTGTAGCAGGCCTAGCGTCACTGCGGAATAGCACGGATGCGTGATACTACCTTGGCCCTCGATGACGAGCACCTCGTGATGCTGATGTGCGAGGATCTGTTTTTCTACAGCACCGCTGATGAAGTCTGCCACCACGGCATCGACCGGGCAGCCGTCGCCTTCGACCATGATCCCGGTCTGGCCGGTTGCGATGAACTTCGCGTCGACACCACGCTTGGCTAAGCCACGTGTGACTTCGATGGACGTCACCATTTTGCCAATACTGCAGTCGTGTCCGACGGTGTGAATGCGGAGGCAGTCGGGAGATATGTCTCGCCGCTTGGCCACATCGCGTTCGTCGTTGCGGCGTAAATCACGAAGGGCGGAGCCGCTTGCCTTCGCAGCGGCAGCAAGTTCGACGTCGTCGATCAAGTGTTCGTGTAGCCCCGATTCCACGTCCATGCCGCGCCTGATTGCATCGAGCACGAGCGTTCGCATGTTTGCCGGTAGAGTGCCGCCGGAGGGGGCGATGCCGATGAGTAGCACGTTGGCCTCGGGCAGTGCGTCGAGGGAGTTTACCACCGGTAAATCACCACCGACCTCGAACAGCGTCTGCGCCGGCTGCGGCGGCACGGTGGTGTCGAGTACGCCCACCACTTCGTCGCGCCGGTAGCGGATTACGCTGCAGGCCGTCTTGGCAGAGTGCGGCGAGGAGAGCCCCTCTGTGAGGATGAGAATTTTGCGCGCCATGCGTGGCGCGGATGGTAGCAGGGGGCTTTCGGTAGCAAAGCAAAATGGGAATTTCACTTGCGGGTGCAGGCGCATTCGTTAGGATTGGCATGTGTCATGAAATCCTTGAAGTATATTCTGTTTTTCTCGCTTGCCCTCGTCCTGAACTGTTCCGCGTTGGCGGACAAAAATCCGGTGAAGGTGTTCATCCTGGCGGGTCAATCGAACATGGAGGGCAAGGGCAGGGTTGACCCGCTGCTGAACCACCAGATCACCGCGCCGGAGACGAAGGGTTTCTTCGCTCACCTGCACAAGGACGGGAAGTACATCGAGCGCGACGACGTGTGGATCAACTACCTCAAACGCCGGGGCAAGTTGACGGTGGGTTACGGTTCGCCGGGGCGCATCGGGCTGGAGCTGGAGTTTGGTCACGTGATGGGCAACCACTTCGAGGAGCCGGTGCTGCTCATCAAGGCCGCTTGGGGAGGCAAGAGCATCGGCCGCGACTTTCGGCCGCCGAGCTCCGGTCTGCAGTCCAAGGGGAAGATCGACGAGTTCGTCGAAAACATGGTGAAGCGTGACTACAACAACCTCATTCGCAATGAGTGGAACCAAGCGAAGAAAGACAACCCAAAAATCACCCGCAAACAGATCGAGGAAAAGAGTGACGCCTCAATCGACGCGATCCGTAAAGCCAATGCCGACGAATACCGAAGGGAGGTCATCGACAGTTACGGCCACTTTTATCGACTGATGATGTCGGAAATCAAAACGACGTTGAGCGAGTTCAAACAACGGTTCCCAGACTACGACGGGCGCGGCTACGACATCGCCGGTTTCGTGTGGTTTCAGGGCTGGAACGACATGTACAACGGCTTTCAGGATGAGTACGCGGTGAACATGAAAAACTTTATCCGCGACGTGCGAAAGGACTTGGCCAAGCCGAAACTCCCGTTCGCCATCGGCATAATGGGGCAGAATGGCTTTGCGCCGGCCAAGGGCAACATGGCCATAGTCAAGGCGGCGCAGGCGTCGATGAACGATGTACCCGAATTTGCGGGCAACGTCCGCGCCATCCCGACTGACGTGTACTGGGACAAGCGCGCCGACGCGGCGTTCCCCACGTGGCGCGACAACGTTGCCGAGTGGGAAAAACTAGGCTCCGACTTCCCTTACCACTACCTCGGCAGCACGATCACCTTCACCAAAATCGGCCGAGCGCTTGGCCAAGCGATACTCGAACTACGCGTTGGCAAATAGATTGTTCGCCGATTGGCCAAAGACGGAGTTATTCGGCTGCCGAAATTACGCCGGGCTTGCCTGACAAGCACGGCTTCGGGCAGAGTCCGCGCCGCGTGGCGCAGAAAATACGCATAGGTTTTATTGGCGCGGGAGCCATGGGCTTCAGCCATCTGGAGTTGTTTCACCGGGAATGCCGGGGGCAGGCGGAGGCGATCGCCTTGTGCGCCAGTGATCCCGGACGCATCGCTCGCGCAATGGAGGTGGCACCGGAGATGCGGTTGTTTAAAAATGAACGCGACCTCATCCACAGCGACCTCGATGCGGTGGTGGTTTCCTCGCCCAACTTCACCCATGTGCCGCTGGCGCTGGAGGCGCTCAAGGCAGGAAAACATCTTTTTCTCGAGAAGCCTGTCGGCATCACGCCGGCCGAGTGTCGCAAGTTGTTGCGCGCCTCGGCGAAAAGTGATCGCGTGCTGCTGATTGGCCATGAGTTGCGGTACTCGCCGTTTTTTGGGAAGTTCAAAAAACTGGTGGATGCGGGAGCGGTTGGCACGCCGCACATGACATGGTGCAAGGAATTCCGCGGGCCGTTCCAGCCCAAGTCACGCGAATGGATTCAGGACAGGCGTAAGAGTGGTGGCTGTCTCGTCGATAAAAACTGCCATCACTTTGACTTGATGAACTGGTGGGTGGGTGCCCGCCCCAGGCGTGTCAGTGCGTTCGGCAGCAACGCCGTCAACCGTGTCATCCCTGGGGCCAACCAAGTACACGATCACGCGACGGTAAGTTGGGATTACGCCAACGGCGCGAAGGGCACGCTGCATCTTTGCCTGTTTGCACACGAGCCGCCGAGGGAGACGCTCGAGATGGGCGTGGTGGGTGACCAAGGTGTTTTGCAAACCGACCTAGGCAACCTGCAAATTCTTCATTGGCAGCACGGCAAACGGAAAGGCGAGCCGAGAGTCATCAAGGTGAAGGCCAAGCGTGGTGTTGGCTGGGGAGGGCACCTGGGGTTTGCCGAGATTCATCCGGCCTTTATCCGCGCCATCCGCACAGGGGAGACACAGCTGAGCTCGGTGGCCAACTGCATCGACGGCACGTTGCTGGCCATCGCGGCGGAGGAATCCATACGCACAAGAAAAATAATCACGATCAAATGAACCTGTTGAAAATTGAAAGGGAACTGTTGGAGGGCGCTATTATTCGCGAGCCCGTGGGTGACGAAAAAGGATATTGGGTGGGTGCACCCGGTTGGTGCTGGGATGAGCCTGACCAGGCTGCATATCTCACTTATCGAATCCGCCGTCCGCGAGGGGTAGAGCCTGACCGCGGCGGCGAGTCGCGAATCGCGAGGACGACCGATTTTAAATCGTTTGAAGACGTGTGGTCGGTGCGTAAAAGCCAGTACGATTCCGCCTCAATCGAGAAGAGCACGCTCAAGCGCGGCCCGGACGGCCAATGGCGCTACTTCACCAGCTATGTGGCTCCGGAAGATGGCCGCTGGTGCACCACCGTCAACCGGGCGGATACAGTGGAGGCTCTTGATCCAGGCAACACGAAACGCCTTTTCACCGCCACCGAGTTGGGGCTGGAGGGTGTGAAGGACCCGTGGCTGATGGAGGTTGATGGCGTTTATTATCTATTCCTCAGCGTCGCAAAAAGCACCTCGACCACTGGCGACAAATCGCATGACTCACTGGATATTTTCAACACCGGAGAATGCGTCAGTGCCACTGCGCTGGCGACCTCGACCGATCTTGACCAGTGGGACTGGCAGGGCATCGTGCTGGAGCCTGAGGGCGACACTGCGTGGGATAAGTATTGCCGTCGAGTCAACAGTGTGTTGCCGCTCAATGGCCGTTACTACGCATTCTATGATGGCAGCGCCGGTCATCATGAGAACTACGAGGAAAAAACCGGCTTGGCCGTCTCGGATGACTTGAAGTCATGGGAAGTACTCTCGCCGGACGGCCCGGTCGTGCTCAGTCCCCACGCCTCTGGTTCGTTGCGCTACATCGACGCGCAGCGGATGGGCGATGAGATTATTTTCATCCATGAACTCACCCGCGCCAACGGGGCACATGAGATGCGCTTGGCCAAGTTTGCGGCGGATGGGTTTTCGCTGGTGTAGGAGAAGTCCCCGCATTACTCCGGCAAATCATCGTCGCGAGTTTCCCTGGCGAACAACACCACGACCACGCCGAGCAGGAACAGGGGCGCGAGCCACATGGCCTTCGTTTCTGGCGTGGGCGGGCTGGCCATAGCGGCAAAACCAAAGAACGCGGCGGCGGTGCCCAGTCGACCCATGTTGAAGCAAAAGCCCGTTCCCGTGCCTCGCAGGCGGGTTGGGTACAGTTCCGGAAAATACACGGCATAGCCCGCATGCATGCCTACGGTGAAAAACCCGAAAACAGGCAGGCACACCATGAGCACTCCCTTGGAGGCGTCGCCGGGTATCAGCCACTGGAACATCACAAGCATCATCACGAACGCCATCGCGTGGTAGAGTACAAAGGCGCCCTTTCGCCCGAGTCGGATCGAGATGCCGCCGAAGAGCACGAGGCCCAGGCCCGCTCCGGTGGTGTTCAGCGCCATACTCGTCATCTCGGCCCGCTTGATTTCGGATTTGTACTTCTCAAAAGCCGCATTCTTCACCGCTTTATCAGCGTCAGCGCCGATGTTTTCCATCATCAAAACCTCGGTCTGCGCCTGGCGCATGAGGGCGTTTTTGCCATAAATGTGGCCTCCCCAAAACGTGACCAGACCGATGGTCGCAAGGGTCACTCCTATTAGTGTATTACGCCGGAGGGCAGGGGAAAAGAGCTCGCTGATCCGGCCTGTCCGCTGGGTTTCATCCCCAATGGCGCGGTCGCGGGCGGCGGTCCAACTCTCCGGTTCGTGCAGTTTCCAGCGAATCCAAAGCGTGAGAAATGCCGGCAACACGCCGATGGCAAACCCCACACGCCAGCCGTCGATGCCTTTGCCGGCCAGCCACGCGTTTAATTCCGGGTTTCCAATCAGCAAATAAATAGCCGCCACTGCCAGCAAGGTGCCAAAGACACTCGAGGCATGAAAAATTGAACTCATCACCGGGCGAGATCGCTTGGGCATCACTTCGGCCACCATGGCGCTGGCCACGGCCCATTCGCCGCCGACGCCCATTGCCACGAGGAACCGGAGTACAACCATGTGCCACGGATCCTGTGAAAAGGCACTCAGGCAGGTGAAGATCGAGTAAAACAGAATGGTATAGATCATCGTCCGGGCGCGGCCAATGCGGTCGCTGATCATGCCAAACACCACGCCGCCAAATGCGCCACCCAGCAGGAAGAAACCAAAGGCACGGTCGTTCCATGTGCGCACCGAGTCATGATCGGGGGATACCCCTAGCAGATCCGGCATGGCATCGCGCATCGATGCAACGAAAATTTGGCCCTCGAAAATATCGAACACCCACCCAAGCGAGGTAACAACCAATACCGTCCATTGATAGCGTGTGATACCCGAGTGCCACGGGCGAGAGTCAATTCTGGATTCATTCGACATTTATTCGGTCTCCTCCTGTCGGCGGAAGCGGGTGAAGCACATGCGTGAGACCCTACTTTGCTGATTTTAAGCAACGCGAGTTTATTTTGTCAGGTGAAGACTTTTTCAGAGTGTTTTGACATTTTGCACAATCATATCAGCATCAGCCGCCGCATAACCAATCAAGGAAGCGGCGCTTGGCCAAGGACAATAAAAAAGCCCCCGTTGTTCGGGGGCTTTTTGGAGAGATGGAGTAAGGGGTTAGGCCACGGTGGAGACCTCCTCGTTGAGGAGTTCGCTGCCCCGGTTTAGAAGGTCTTCGCGGGTCAGTTCGCCTTTTTCGACCTTGGCCAAGAGGGATTTCTGTGCGGTGTAATCTTTGTTTTCGACACCGGCTTTGCTTTGCAGCATGCGCCATGCTTTGCGGCGCTCGACGGCGAAGAGGACCATCTGCCGGCTGACGATGAAGTACTTGAACTTCCCGTTAACTTCGGCCTTGAAGTACACGCCGAAGTCCGGCACGTAGGCTAGGTGGCTCTCGTCGAACACGCGCCGGTAGGTAACGTCTTGCTGTGTGATGGGGATCAGCATGTTGTCGATATGAATGAACTCGGCAACACTGCTTTCGGGTATGGCTTTGAGGTGCTTGCGGAAGCGTGCTTCGGTGATCGCCCAGTGAGCGACGGTGTATTTGTATTTTTCGCCGGTGGACTTGTACTTGGTTTCCCACCAGTCGCGCTTGATGGTGGGATTGCCCTTGAGTTCGAGACATTCCTGCATCAACTCACCGGCACGCGGGTTGTAAACGAACTCAGGCATGCCTCGGCTGTCGCGGATGAGTTTCGCCTGGTCGTTTGACATGTTGTCTGCCACGCCGTGCTCGGGCTGGCAGGTGGTGTAGCATTGGAAAAATGCTGTGCCGCGATACTCTAGGCCGTCGAGCATGGCTCGGTAGGTCTTGGCGGAGTTGGCCATGGAGACTTGCGCTACAAACGGCGAGCCGTGCCCGCTGATGAACGCCTCGGAGACACTCTTTTTCTCGACCAGCTTGCCCTGTGATGCTGCGCCGAACTGGTTCATATCGGAGCCGCCGAGCATGTTGGAGCTGTCGGAAGTTTGGCCGCCGGTGTTCGAGTACACCTGCGTGTCGAGCATGAGCATCAACACATTCGGGCGATTCTGCAGCACGACCTTGGATACGTTTTGGAAGCCGATGTCGCCCATGGCACCGTCACCGCCGATGGCCCATACCTTGGGAAGTTCGCGGATTTCTTGGTCAGTCATCAGCGAGTCGTCGAGATGGGTCAGCTCAAAGTATTCGCTGTGCGAACTGACGTCGTCGTCGCGGGTGAGTAGCGCGTTGGTCAAGCGTTCCGGCACGACAGAGTGGCGCGAGTGGTTGATGGTGGCCGACTCGCCAAACAGCCAACTGATGGTAGCGCCGTCCTGAAAGAGGGAGTTCATCCATGGGTAAGGATGCGGGTTAGACGGCGGGGTGGAGCCGTACACGGTGTTACAGCCGGTATGCGCGCCCATGAACATGACGCTCATGCCGTTCGCGTGCCGGCCGTCGATGGCCTGCAGCTCGCGGTGGTTGAAGGCGTCCTGTCGCAGCACGGCGCAGAGGGCGTCGACGATTTCCTGGTCGGTAATCTCGCCGTGCTTGGCCAAGCGCTTGGCCGTGTCGTCGTCGTTTTCGCCGCCGAGGCCCATGATCGAGTGGGCGACGGACCAGGTGTACCATTTGTATTCTTCCTCGCTTCGTGCCTTGAGCGACTGCAGCTTGGCCACGCCATTGTTTTCTAACTCGGTGGCGGCTTCGCGGAGGCGCTTGGCCTTTTTATGGTAGAGCGGGCGCATGTACGCCTCGGTGACGGAGGCCACGGCGCGCAGCACGCTCTTCTCGCCGCAACCGGCGCAGGCGCCGTCGCCGCTGACGAGCGCCTCGTAGTTGCGTCGAACCATGAGGTGGTTGCGCAGCGCCGCTTCGCGTGAGTTCTCCGGCGTGTCATCGTTGTACAGGCCGAGAAACTTCTGGCTCGTGTCCGGCAACAGTCGGCTGAAGACCTGCGCGGTGGCCAGTTCAGCGTTGAGTTCCGGTGTCTCGCGTGTCATCCGCAGAGCATCGTGGTCGCCGCAAACTTGAACGCACTCGCCGCAGCCCTTGCAGAGGTCGCTCACAAAAATGGAGAAGATACCTCCGTTGCCGGGGTTCTTTTTCTCGACGCTGCGGAAGATCGCGGTGACGTCGTTATACGCCAGCGGTAATTGGTCGATGATGCTGGTGAATTCGCCGCGCGCCGCCTCGGAAACTGTTGTGAGTTGATCGACCTCGGCGCGGAGAATGTCCTTGAACGGTTCTTTGCTCTTGCTGGTGGCATTGTCGACCATGCGTGCGCGGCAACGTTCCTCGAGGCCCTTGACCTCGTTGAGTAAATTCTTCTGTTGTTCCTTGTCGCTGACGTAGTTGCGGATGGCGGTGACGAGGATGGTGCTGACATCCTGCGCGGTGTTGGGGAGGGCGGTGTCCGGGCAGGCTGTGATGCACTCCATGCACTGGGTGCAGTTCTCGGCGATATAAACCGGCGTCTCGCGGCGGGCGACGTATTTGCTCTGCGTCGCGCCGATACCCGCGCCCATCAGACCCACGCTGGCCAGCGCGCCGGCCGGCTGGTGGTAGCCTAGTTCGTTGCGGAACTCAGAGTCAAACTTGGCCATGGTCTGGAACGGTGCGCGCTCCTGTCCCTTAGGCCTGGAGCAGCTTGGGCAGCCGGTGCTTTCGCAGCCGGAGGTGGGAATCATTTCGATCCCGTCGGCGTTGTTCGGCGCGAGCAGCGGGTTGCGCATGGTCGATGTGTCGGCATCCTCGATCTCGCCGATATTGATTTCCTGCACGCGCTCGAAGCCGCCGATCATCACTTTCATGTTCGACTCGACAACAGCCTCGCCGAAGCGGCCGAACTTCTTCTCGTACTGCTTGTGGACGATTTCTTGGTACTGCTCCTCGCTGATGTCATGGTCCTTGAGGAATGAAGACACCTTGAAGAATGCGCCGAGGAACGAGTTGCCCTGCATGCGCAACTGCAGGTCCTCTCGGCTGGTAGCGTCCCGGGCAACATCGAAACCGGGCAGGATAAAAATCCGGATATTGTTGTCCTTTACGAACTGTCGGTGCTTGGCAGGGATGCGCTTCCACGCCTCTTTGGGCGAGTCGCTCGACTCCCATACGAGGCAGCCGCCCTTGTTGATGCCTTCGAGTGGGTTCGTGTGAGTGAACGCCTTGGGGTCGCAGCACAGCACTACATCGACGTGGTTCAATTCGCAGTTCACCTGAATGCACTCCGGCGCCACGGTGAGGTAATAGTTTGTCGGCGCGCCCTTTTTCTCCGAGCCATATTTCGGGTTGGCCATGATGAAGAGCTTGTCCTCCAGTTGGCCAAGGTCGTCATAGGTCGGGGTGCGCTCGGAGATGATCTGGCCGAAGTTGCCGATGATCTCGCCGAGGTTTTTGCCTGTGGTGATCATGCCCCAGCCGCCGATCGAATGGAACCGCACCGCGATCGCGCCTTCCGGCAAGAGCGACGGTGTGTCCTTCGAGATGACTGCGTACGGGTGGTTGATGCCCAGCGTGAAATAGGTCTCGCCGTCCGAGGCGCTTTTGCCGTCAGTGCGCTTGGTTTGGCCGGTGGCAAATTCATACGCACCGAGCGTGTGCTCCGGCCGAAAGTCGCGAGACCCGATGCCGTAACTGCCCCGGAAGATGCGCGGGGTTTCCTCTGGCGTGATGGCCGGCAGATCGCCGCCGAACTTGGCCACTTCCTGCCCTTTTCCCAGCGCGGTGCGGATGTCGCGAGCCAATGGGTTGTCGCCGGCCATGCCCTCGTCAGTGCGCTCGAGGATGATAACATTTTTCTTGCCTCGCAGCGCCTCGATGACGGCCGCCTCGGGGAAGGGCCGAATGACGTTGACGTGGATCGATCCCACCTTGGCGTTGCGCTGCTCGCGCAAATAGTCGCAAGCGGCCTCGATGTTCTCCGCCGCGCAGCCAAGCGAGACGAAAACCGTGTCGGCATCACTGGTTTTGAATTCCTGCAGCAGGCCGTAGCGGCGGCCGGTCAATTGCGCGAATTCCTCGCTGCACTGCTCGATGAAGCCAAGGATCGGCTCGTTGAAATTGTTGCGCCGGGCAACCACGCCGTTCATGTGGTGCTCCTGGTTTTGCACCGGGCCGATCAGCACCGGGTTTTTCAGGTCCATCATTGCCGGCACACGGCGGCGGGTCGGTCCGAATAATTCACGCTGGGCTTCGGTCGGGCAGTCGACCGTGTCGTCCGGCGCGCCGAGGAACTCGCGCAGCAACTCCGATTCCGGGGAGCGATAGGTCCGCTCCGAGTGGGTGGTGAGCATGCCGTCCTGAATGTTCATGCCCGGGTTGAGCGCCAGCTCGTTGACTTTGCGCAGGATGATTGCCGCATCCGCCGCGTGCTGGGCGTCGCGAGCCATCATCATCGTCCAGCCGACGTCGAGCGCGCCGTAAAAATCGTCGTGACCGCAATGCACATTGAGCGCCTGCTTGGTCAGCGCGCGGGCGCCGACCTCCACCACCATGGTGGAGAGCTTGCCTGGCGCGTGGTAATACTGCTCCATCGCGTAGGCGATGCCCTGCCCGGAGGTGAAGTTGACCGCACGCTTGCCGGTCACGGCGAAGGCCGTGGCACCGCCTTGGGCGGCGTGTTCGCCTTCGCACTCGATCGCTATCTTTGAGTTACCCCAGGCATCCAGTTCGCCCATCGCGAAGGCTTCCTGGTACAGTTCACCGCCTTCTGTGGATGGGGTGATAGGATAAAAAATTCCGCCTTCGGTGATTCGCGTCTCAACGCACCTTGCCACCAAAAAATTACCGTTGACGGTAACGGGAATACCCGGATATTTTGGTTTTAAATCTGAATTTTTCGACATTTTTTATTTAAAAAAGTTCCTCCATTTGAGGCGTTGTCTGTGGGGAAACAGAAAACAAGATACAGCCGCCGAGTTGTAACCTACCTGACTCAAGAGTCGTAATTTGGCGACAACGCACCCAAACGGAAATAGTAGCGCCCCGGCCGTCACCAAGCAACCCATTTTAAGGATAGCTTAACAAAGAGAAACGTTTTTCATTATAAGTAAAACTTATCATCTGGCGGTCTCGACTCGGCGTGTAATTGGCTTTCTTTACTCGTTTTCTGCAACGATTGGCATTTTGGCTGTGCCTTCGAGCGAGGTGCCATTAGGCCAAGCCGGCGGTACTTCGGATAATATCATCCAGTGGAGTCGTCGGCCGGAAGCCGGTGAACTGTTCGAGTTTGTCGGTGACCGGTTGGCGACGTTGCATGTCCTCGAAGCCGTTGTCGTAGGCCTCCTGGTATGGC
>Ga0115011_10001219_pt1 | contig 18721 bp, 31 predicted proteins | sample TroAtlMetagenome_2_FD_88705 | JGI IMG/M metagenome (GOLD analysis project Ga0115011, IMG submission 88705) | Marine eukaryotic phytoplankton communities from Atlantic Ocean - Tropical Atlantic ANT8 Metagenome | ecosystem: Environmental > Aquatic > Marine > Oceanic | place: Tropical Atlantic...
GAAACATATACGATTTAAGTTTAGTGAATCCTATTATGTTATCCATTTCTTTGATATAAAATATTAAAAAACTATCACGTTTGTTCATAGTTGCAAAAGGATCATAATCCATGTTAAATCCTTTTCTTTTCATATACTGTTTGTAAATGTTTGGTAATCCTAAAAGTTTGACTAGGTCATTTGCTTCAATGTGTTTTAGTCTTATATCTTCGTTATCAATTTTCCAAGATTTATATTTTGGTTCCCAATCCTCAAGTGATACTCTTGTTGAACGAGATTGGTAAAATACTTCTTGATCGTTAATAGGATTATCTAATGCTAACCAACCCCTTTCTAATGCATCATTTTCCTCTTCTGGCTCAACTTGAGCAAGAGGTCTACAGAACACAAGATCCTGATCTTCTTGTTTGCCTACGGTGTGATCGAATATTAATTCCATTAGTAATACCTGTTAAATATGTATTTAAGTTATGAAAAAGAAGACTATTAAAGATTTTTGGTGCTATTATCCGTTTGACGGTATGACTATTGATCCAACGGGCAAAGTCCAGCCTTGTCCTTGTTGGAGTACACATCCTGGGCATACTGTAATGCAGATGTCTCAGGCAAAAGATATGACTGCTCCGGAGGTTTTTAACAGCAAACGATTAAATGAAATTAGAAAAATTATGTCACAAGGCAAGCCTGTTGACTCATGTCACTATTGTTATGCGAACGAAAAAGCAGGATATAAAAGTAAAAGGCAAAGAAAGATTGTTGAAGAATTAGAAACAAATAGTTTAACAGATGATATTGCAAGAAATTACAAACCTAGATTAAAACATATTGAATTAAATTTTAGTAATACTTGCAATCTTGCGTGTGCTATGTGTAACCGTACACACAGTTCTGGTTGGATGCAACAGGATAAACTGATGCCAGAACACTTGGAAAGTAAAGTCAGTAAACTGTACAAAGAGATTGGAACACCACGAGAAAATTTTAAACCATATGCGTTGAGTGATAAGTTTGTTCAATCAATCGTTGATAATATACTTGGGTACAACAGCATAATGATTAAAGGTGGTGAACCTCTATACGATAAACGTTGTATTGCATTTCTACACAAGGTTGCTGAACTACACCCAACAGTAAAAATTGTAATTGTTAGTAACATAACAACACTAACTCCTCGCATGATTGACACATTAAGCAAACTAAAAAACTTAGAATTAAATTTTAGTATTGATGGTATTGGATCAATATACAACTGGATACGAGGATTTGATTGGAACGAAATTGATAAAAATTTTAAAACCTTAATCAAATTAGAAAATGTTAAATCAATTGATGTAAACGTAACAGTAAGTTTGTGGAACATACATCTTCTAGCAGATATGGTAAAACACTTTTCTCAGTTTAGGCCTGCATCTAAAAAATATTTTATGTCATTCCACATAGTATACGAACCGTGGATGAACTGTTCTTTAAGTGATGATAAACTAAAAAATTACTTTACTAATACTATAAAACCATTAATGGAACAGTGGACATTTGATAAAGAGAAGCATATGGGTTTTGAACAAACAGACCTAGATCATGTTGAAACGCATCTATACTCTAATGATTTAAAATATGGAACACGTATAGAAAATATAACGTTAGCCAAAGAGTGGATCAACTGGTTAAACAGTGTGCGGAACATGAAACTAGAAAACGAAGCACCTCATATAAAAAGGTTACTAGAAATTTAAATATGGATAAACAAAAAATATTATTAATAGGTTGCAGTTGGACCTCAGGAATAGATTATGACGAAGTTACTAATTGTTATAGACCCGCTCCTGCTGAATATCTAGATACAGATCGTTATAAGATATACAACGCCGGAGTGGCAGGTAGTTCAATACATTTACACAATTTTTTACTTGAAGAATTGCTGACATCTATTAAACCGGATCACGTTTTTTTTCAACTCACCAGTGGATCACGATATGGTTGTCAAATAACAAACACACCACTAAAAGATGTACTAGAACTTGCTTGGCGTGAAGAAAAACCAAATTACTTTAATTTTCGACAAGAAGCAGTAATAAAAAAACATTTTCATTATGTTTCAATTAGCAATTACGAAGATCCAAATAAAAACAAAACAGCAAGACAACAAGCATTTAACCAACATTTTGAAAACATAGTAACTACTGATTTATTTCTTTCACAATTTTACCAAGCATTAACATATGCTAAACGTTTATTAAAAAATGTTAGTCACACATTCATATCATCTAATTTTAAATCTGAATGGGAGCCAATTTCTAAATACGAAAGTTTATTAGATGAAAAAATTTATGTTCCTGATAAATGTATTCCAAACTATGAAAGTTATATAGTAGATAAAGGACGCCATTTAAATCCAAAAGGTGCAGAATTATATTGTAAAAAAATATACAACCCTAATTTATTTTTAACATAATGACTGGAGAATTAAATAAAAATAATGGACAAAGATAAATTAAACCGTTTGGTAGATAGAACTGCACTTCGCAAAAGACCGTTGCGATCTAAAGAAGTAATGACCTTTATAGATACTATTGAATATAAAAATTTACCATGGAGTTCTATACACAACGATTATCTAACTACGTTTGATAAGTGGATACACAATCATAAACTAATTGAATTTCGTGGATTGGATAAATTTGAAACAAGAAAAGTTACACTCGGTGTAACTCATGCTATCAATGATTTGCATATGTTAAATCCCGGAAGAGTTATTATTTTTGATGGAGAATTTTTTTATCACGAGAAAGTAATTCCAAATATAAAAATTAAGAGCATAAACGAATTACAAGACGGCGACGTACTTTTAATTTCGACTCCTTTCTGCGGTGAAGGATATAATGTACATCCTCATATGACAGATATACTAGCAACTTGTCTTGCAAAAAATATTCCAGTACACATTGATGCCGCTTGGTATCCTTGCAGTAGAGATGTTCACTTTAATGTAGATCATCCTGCAATACACTCTGTAAACTTTAGTTTAAGTAAGGCATATGGTATAAGTGAACATCGTTGTGGCATACAATACTCACGCCAACCCGCAGGAGGACATATAGATTATATGAACGACGAAGATTCACATCCAGCAATTAACAATATGTACACAGGAATTAAATGTATGAATAAATTTGGTGTGGATTATTTTTGGAACAAACACAAAGAACACTACAATACTATTATCAACGAGTGTACAAATTTAGTGCCATCGCCAGCAATACACGTAGCATTTTCGACAGACGATAACGGTAAAATTATTAGAGCAGTTCCTACAAAAACGGCAATTGAATATTTAGATTCTATTTCTCATAACTAGCATTTGGTTGAATCACTGATGCAGAAGTAGGATACTTTTCATTCCATTTTTCAAGTTTTTTAATTCTACGTTTGACACTATACGGTAACTGATAAGTGGTCATTCCTATTCCTTCTGCCCATTGAACTAATTCTTCATGGGTCAGCATTTTTTCTGCCACGTCATAGAATTCAATTATTTCTGCAAATGAATACTTTGCTTTATGTAGTGCAGTGATTATAAAATCGTTTGCTCTTATTTCTTTTACTGCTTCAGAATATTCGTTCTCTGCCAAGATTTGACTTTTTGCAAGGCCGTCACTTACAATTTGTTTCCAGTCTCTACCACCAATTTCGTTATATTTTATTTGATCCCAAACTAGTTCGTCGGGTTCCATTATTTCTATTTTGAATTTACCTGGGTTTAGTAGATATTCCGATCCACCTTGTACACAGAAAATATTATTCTGATATGTGTTAATATATTTTTCTTTTACGCCTTCATTTTGAAATTTCTTCAAACGATCGAATTGCTTGTTTGTTTCCCATGGAAAATTAAAAATAAAATTACAACAGTTAAAAATGCCGGCCTCGTGTGCAATTTTTAAATTTCGTTTTATTGTTGCTCCTGTTGTTTGCTTTTTAATAAGTTTTAATAATTCATCGTCTATTGTTTCTGTTCCATACCAAAGTTTGATACATCCTGCTTCTCTTAACAGTTCAAATATTTCTTTGTTACCATATCTTAGATTAGCAGAATCGTTCCAGGTTATATCTAATTTCCTTTTTATAATTTCATTGCAAAAATCAATAAGCCATGATTTTTTAAAATTTATATTGTCATTAAAAAATCTAAAATGCTTTGCTCCTCGTTGTACCATTTCCTCCAAATGATCAACTGTATCTATCGCACTCAAAGCCGTAAATCCATCTTCCATAGCCATTGCACAAAACGAACATTTAAATCTGCAACCATCAGTAAACTTATAAGGAAACAGTTGAAAAGGTTCAACGTCTCTTAACTTTGGATATCTAAATAATATTTTTTTAGGAATAAATTCGTTAGGTACAGATAAAACTTCTTTGTTGTTTTCAAATTCTATCTTTGGATAGTTCATGTGTGTAAATTTATATCGGCCTTGTACCTTAACAACATTTGTGTTTTTAAAATGATATTCGTATTTGGTATTTGCTTTTACTTTAGGATTTGCAGTAAATTTTGAAATACCGTGTGTTCCATGGCCCATTATATAATGATCTGGTTGATGTGCTTTTCCAATTTTTTTGAATAATTTTTCTAAGTAACTGTCTCCGATTTTGTCTAGCACAGTTGCGCCACCAATGTAAACTGCCTTTTTAAATTTCTTCTTTATTATTGATGTTAATAGAATAGCAAAGTTTAAAGTCATCTTCATTGACCAAATTTGTTGACCTCTACGACTCACAGACATACCGATCCAGTCATACTGATCAAAATCAATATCTTGTAACAACATATTTGTAATGAAATTTAGATTTTCACCAAACTTGTTGTCTTCTAGGTATGCTTCTAAGGTGTCAATGTCTATTAAAACTTTAAGTTCAGTATCAGTTAATTCAAAGTCATCTACGTCTGCTCTATAACGATTTAGTCTTGCGTTTAGATCATAATGATCTACTGTATCTCCTTTATGTTCAAGGCCGCCTGATACTGCAATTCCCCCAGCATTTAAATCGTTTACAGTACGTTTCCAAAATATACTAACGTTTGGCACATCTAAAAATAAGACTTTCATTAACTTTATTTACTAGGAAAAAGACGTTTAAAAAATTTAAATACAGTCTGGCGCGGAGATTAACACAGACAATCCGCGCCGTTTCCTAACTTAAATATATAAAATGAGTAACAACTATCCAGAAGAATCACGAAAGATTACACGCATACAATGGTTATTTGCAAACGTCTGTAACTATAACTGTTCTTATTGCCCAAAAATTTTACACTCAAGTAGAGTAAAGTTTCCAGATGAGAAGATATTAACTGATGCTATACAGTACACAGTTTCGTCTTTGAGAATGATTGATAGAGAACCTGCGTTTGAATTTGTAGGTGGTGAGCCTACTCTTAATCCTGGATTGCTGGCTATGTGTCAACGAATGGGTAATCAACAATTAAAAAACAAATTAACTACTAACGGATCCGCAGATATAAAATGGTATGAAGAACACTATCATTATTTTTCTACAATCGAGATCAGTTATCATATTGGGTGGGCAGATCAACAGCACATCGAAGAGTTGGTTGAATTTTTAATGGCACAAGAAGATTACGATGGTAATAAAAAAGTACAAGTGAGAATAATGATGCATTGTACTAACGAAGATGATAAATGGGCAAATGCTATTAGTGTGTATGAACAATTCAAAACAAAAGGTTATCCTGTGGAACTTAAACTTTTGTATTCAAACTTTACTAAAGGATTTCAATATCTTCCTTATAAAACATATCAATTAGATTATTATTTTAAAGAACGTGGTGAGGATTGGGATCCGGAACAAACAATGTATTTAGGAAATTTGCAGTACGACGGTGTGTCTAGAGCCAGACACGATATAACAAAAGAAGATGTAGACAAAATAAGCAAAGACAAACCAATAAAAGAAAACTGGAACTTCCATGGTTATAGATGTAACGCAGGAAAAGATCAGTTCGTAATTGATCAAAAAGGCAAAGTATGGAGAGGTTGGTGCGGTGAAGATAAAAGTTTAGGAAATGTTTTATATAGAAATGTAACTTGGCAGAACGAAGCGTGGAAATGCACAAAACCTGTGTGCCGGAATGGCTTCGACCAACTAGCGACCAAGTTTAAATAGTTGACACTAAACAAACAATAAATTATAATAAAAACATGGCAAAAGAAACAGTAACCGAAGTAACTCATTTAACAGACAATTTATTTTCATTCAAGACTACTAGAGATTCAGGGTTTAGATTTGAAGCAGGACAATTTACAATGATTGGTCTTGATGGAACACCTAAACGTGCATACTCAATGGTGAGCGGGCCTTATGATGAATATTTAGAATTTTTATCTATTGCAGTCGACGGACCATTAACTGCAGAACTAGTAAAAATTAAAGTTGGCGATACTATTAACGTTGGAAAAAAAGCAGTAGGAACATTAATAACAGATTCATTAACAAAAGGAAAAAATCTTTGGCTGGTTGCAACAGGAACTGGTATTGCACCTTTTGTTAGCATCTGCCGGGATCCAAAAACATATGTTAAGTTTCAAAACGTAATTGTGTGTCATACTGTAAGAACAAAAAAAGAACTTGCATACTACGATTACTTTTTTAATTTAACAATGAAAAACATGATACAATATTTTCCAACAGTTACTAGAGATACTGAATGGGTTAACCAAGGTAGGATTACCAATTTAATTAAAGATCAAAGTGTTTTTCAAAACTTAGAATTACCAATATGGACACATCAAAACGATGCTGTTATGCTATGTGGATCTACAGCATTTAATAAAGAGATGATGGAATACCTAGACCAAGGTGGATGGACAGTAGGCACACTTGGAGAACCTGCTTCTTATGTTTATGAAAAGGCATTTGTAGGATAGTTAAATACTGACGTATGTCAGAAACTGAAAGATACAATCCGCAGAAATTTAAAGGCGAAAAAACCAAAACGGTATGTGCCGCTTTTTACAAACACACAAATATTCGTTATGACGGGAAGGCATATGCTTGTTGTCGTTCTACTACACCTATTCTAAAAGTAAATGAAAATTTATCTACTATACTTCATTCAAAAGAATATGAAACCTTAAGACAAAAAACCGAACGAGGAATCAAAGTAAAAGATTGTTCGAAGTGTTACCTAGAAGAAGAACACGGCAAAACAAGTATGCGTCAGAAATTCAATGATGAGTATGGGTTAGATGGAAAAGTTGAAATGCAATGGATAGAAATGTACGCAAACAATATTTGTAATTTAACTTGTATCATGTGTTGGGGTGAGTTTAGTAGTGCTATATGGGCCAAAAAAAATCCTGACCGTCCAGCAAAAGAAGGGACTAAAGCACTAAAGTCTATTCCAAGAATACCGGAAACAGTTAGAAGAATTAGATTTATGGGAGGTGAGCCTTTCATGACTAGTACCCATAGAAAAATATTACAAACAGTAAAAGACAGTAATCTTATGAAGTCAAATGTTGAATACACAACCAATGGTCAGTTTATGTTAACGCCAAATGATCATGCACTATTATCAAGATGTAATCATGTACGGATTGATGTTAGTGTTGATGCTTTTGGTGGTTTAAATTCTGTTGTGCGAGAAGGAGCAGATTGGGAGAAAATCGATAGATTTATAGATGACGTTATTAACAATACAAAATATGATATTGGTGTTTTTACTACATTGACTAACCAGGGTTGGAAGAATTTTGACAAACTTGCTAAATGGGTTGCTTTAAAACAAAAGATGGTACGTAATACACCCGGACTTCGTTTTTACTGGATGGTTACTCCTGTAACTTGGCCAGAAAATTTGTGTATATCTCGCTTATCAACAAGCGAAAAAGAGCAATTAATTGCATGGATAGAAGAGTTCGATGGGCAGTTGGCTAGTTCACAGAAGCATTACCTTAAAAATATACTTAATTCCGGTAAATAAACGTAATACAACTACTAAAGAGTAGTTAATAAGGAGAAATTAATATGTTAGTAATTTTAAAATGTACAGCGCCAGCAGAGGCAAGCAGAGAGTGGCCTGATGTCGTTTCTTTTGTAAGAGGTACACAGGACGCAACTGTATCTACGAATTACAAAAACGCAATAACACACACACCAAAAGCATTCAGATCTATTAGATGGATGAAAGCAGACAACAAAACTATGATTCATATCATAATCGGAAAACAAGCATGGTGGAACAGTGAGTGGACAAATTATTTTGAACCAACTATCGCGGCAGGTAAACTTGCAGTAGAGAAAATGGTAGAACAACAAATTTCATTACCAACTACTAATGCTGGTGATATAGATTGGAATAATATTCCAACTTCAACAGCAGGTGCAGAGATGGAAACATTAATCGAAGGTATTGGTGCTGATTGGAAAGACTCTGATCAAGAAGGTGCGTTTGACTGGACACAGTTTGAAGAGTGGCCATCTAATTTTCCAACTGCGTAAGTTCAACAACTAATATTCATAGGTATGGGTTATGGGAATTCATCACACATACAAATCTCAAAGAGGCGAGCGAGCAGAACGTAAACAAGCGAAACAAGACGCTTTACGAAGAAAGTCTGACGCACGGAAGGCTCGTAAAAAATCAATAGAACATAAAAACACAGTTGTTGTTCCTGAAGACCAAATTATAACATTAGATTTTTTAACTAACCCACAGAATAAATAATAGTATGCAAACAGTAATTAAAGTTATAGCAGAACATCTAGATGTAGCAGAAAGTAAGGTAACGCCTGAAGCACATTTAGTAGATGACCTAGGTGCAGATCCATTTGACACAATAGAATTATGTATACAGGTAGAAAAAGCAACTGGTGTTAAAATATCAGAAGACGACGGTGACAAAGTTCAGACTGTTCAAGATTTAATAAATTTAGTAGAGGAAAAATAATTTATGAAAACAAAAGATTGTAAAGAATGCGGTTGCACTTGTCCATGTGACGAAAGTTGCAACTGTCCAGATTGCTGTAACTAATACGGCGGACCGGCACCCAATTTCCTAGATAATTGATTCCTTATAAAGAGTTCAATAAAACCTATACGTCCGGGCAATACTTTACCAAATTTTAATTTAGCGATCATCAGATGTTTCTCATCTGCATAGCATTCCATGGTTGCTCGTGATTTCATGTGCCTAACTTTCAGTGCACCGTTCTCAGAAAGATATTTTACAAATGGAGATTCTTTGACCAACAAATCTTTCGCTAGTTCTATAGGAACGTTTTCATTATATCCTTTTAATTGCATTGTAAAAAATTTTTTCATATGGTGGACCGGATGGGAGTCGAACCCACGACCTCCTGAATGCAAATCAGGCGTTCTCCCAACTGAACTACCGGCCCACTATTAATTATTGATTGTTATGGTAGTCCCTAGGAGAATCGAACTCCTCTTTGCGGTATGAAAAACCGCTGTCCTAACCGATAGACGAAGGGACCACGTGGCGGAGTATACGGGATTCGAACCCGTGGTCTTCGCCGTGACAGGGCGACGTGTTGAACCGCTACACTAATACTCCGTAAGTGGCGGAAGAGGTGAGATTCGAACTCACGAATGAATTGCTCCATTGCCGGTTTTCAAGACCGGTGCTTTCAACCGCTCAGCCACTCTTCCAAGTTATTCTTTACCAAAATCACCAAAAGATCCAAAGATACCATTCGTGTCGCACAGTGAAATCTGGTGCCCCCAGAAGGACTTGAACCTCCAACCTACTGATTACAAATCAGTTGCTCTACCAGTTGAGCCATGGGGGCATTTGTTTATTATACTATACTATAAACCTGTGTTTGTCTACCGTTTAAACGTGCATAGAGCAACGTACAGCGGTGTTAACTATGAGTCTGGTGTACTTGTATACTTGTGATTATATATGTATATAAAGGCAAGTAAAACACGCATATCAGACCTGCAATATATGTATAAGTAATTCTACCATGAGAGATACAAAACTATTACAAACATATCACGAAAACCAAAAACGTGAACATAAGGAAAGACAACTAAACAGGCATCTTCGTAAAGAAGTTGAAACTGGTGCAAATGGTACACAAAAATATGTAATCAAAAGCGGAGCAAATAAAGGCAAGATTGCAGAAGGTTTCCAGAAGGAACAAAAGTAGTAGTACCGTTGGTTGTAATTACCAACAACATATAGTATAGTATAAATCTGAACTGTGAAGTTTTAAATAATAGTATGAAAATTTTAAAAAAGATATACGAATGGAAACTTGCTATCATTAGGAAGTATCCTGTTGCCTGCTCAATAATAGCATGGTTAGAAGGTATAATTATAGGAATCTTAATTTACCATTACTTCATGATGGACCTATTAAGTTGTTGCAATGGATAATTTTTTTAATTCAAAAAAGTTTGTAATATTTTGTGTAGTACTATTACTGTGTGTAGCATTAGTTGGTTGTGCAAAACCAAAACCTAAAGTAGACGAAAACAAATTAGGTGCTATTGGTAATATGCTTGGCTGTATGTTTAATCCTAGTCTTTGTCCAAAACGTGAAATTCCAAAAGACGATTTAAGAAATCCTCCTGTTGACGAAGAAGAGGAATGGAATAAAGTAACAGAAGAAACTAACTAAATTTCAAGACGGTCAGGTTTAAAGTCTAACCCTTCTAACTCTTTAGGTTTACCCAATGGATATGATGGTTCTATGGTAAACTCTTCGCCGGTCTCGTCATTCTTGCAACCTGCAAGTAACCAATCCCATTTAAAATCACCGTTATTAACAAAATCCCAAAGTACATCATAGGTACCGTTATTTCTTGTTTGTAAAAGTAATTCTGCTTTGCATTCTTCCATTGTGTCAAAAGACTGACCCAATCTAAATGTTTGCTGTGTTGCTATTGGATCTTGTGTAATGAGATAAGCAAGTATTAAAATTTTATACATTAATTCTTTTTTGTTTTGTGCATATTAAACAAATGCTGACTTGGAGTTTTGCCTGTTGTTTCGTGTACAGCAAAATCTATTGAACTTGTTATTGCACTTCGTTGATAGTTACCAGTTGCGGCTCCTGTAATTGAACTAGTTCCTATACTACCAATTAGAGGTAGGGAGCAACCTTGTAAAAAAAATAATGCAACTAATACTATAATTGCTTTATGCATAAATTATTTTTCTGGTATAAACTTGCAGTCTTCTTTAGATGCTGTTACACCTTCTTGTTTTGAATAAATCCAAACGTGTGACCAAATTACTTGGTCATCTGTTAACTTACATTTTTTTCCAAATGACAGTCTGGGGTCTTTAATAGGTGTACAACCTACAAAAAGCATTAAAGTTATTAAACTTAATAGTAATTTCATGTTACGTATTTATTATATACATACATTTAATTTCTGTCAAGCGGTTAAAAACCAGGTAAATATAGGTGTATATGGAATATTTTGAATTACCACAATTAAAGGTTAATAGCGAAGAACATATTGATGCTATTAATAAACTTGAGCCGTACTTTAGACCAGTATCTCTAAAGCCTGATGGACATCAGGTTGTATATGAGGGTGTGTCTGAAGATGCTAATCCAGATGATTGGACGTATTATCAAGATTTGGATCATGACGCAGACTTCGACTCAAACCCGTTGGTGGAAAAAATATGCCAAGACGCTTGCCAAATTTTAAATTTGCCTCGAAGCAAAGTTGTTAGAAGGCAATATACTAAAATGAAACCAGGCTGGTCGCTTAATATACATCGTGATGTTGCTAGACAAGTTGCACTACTTGTGGAGTTTGTTGATGCAAAGGGAGATATCACGTGGTATAACGATAAACGTGAACCAACTAAAACTTTAGTTTATGGTCCTCCGGTTGTTGTTAATACCAAGCAGTTGCATAGTGCAAGGGCAAACGAAATCAAAAGATTTGGATTCCAAATTGATTTTGATTATAACATGAACATCGATGAAGTGTACGATGCGTACAAAACTTCAAAGTGGTTCTTAAATTAGGAGAATAGTATGACAAACTGGTTAAAAGACAGAGCAAAAGAAAGAACATCAATCGACGGAGCAACGTTAATTGTTGTTTGTGGAATTGCATTATTTTTCACGCCATTATTAAAGATCGCGGCATGGGCCGGATTGATTTATGGTGCGTGGACAATTTGGAAAAGTGAATAGGTCCCATGGACTTGTTCTCACCAAAACTTGTTAGTGCATTTAAAAAAGATTTAGAAGCAGTAACAAACTTTTTGGTTGGTGAAACAAAGAGCCGATCAAAGTCGCCTGTAAAAAAAGCGACAAAGAAAAGACCAACAATGTATGGTCTTGATCACTTCGAAATGCCGAAGAGGTCAAATAAAAAGAAAAAATGATAACCCTGGATTAATAAGGGAGGACAAATATGTTTAAGATGCCAAAAATAAAGATGCCTAAAGTAAAAATGCCAGATGTAGTTGGTAAGGCCAAAGACCTAGGAAGAAAAGTAGGTGATGGTGTTAAGTCAACTGCCAAAGGCGCAGGCAAAGGTATTAAAAATCTTAATCCTTTTAAAAAATAAAGGAGAAACTTTTATGTGGAAATGGTTCGAAAAAATTGTTGGAACATACGAGAAGCCTCTCGTACTGACTAACGAAGTTAAACCTAAACGTGCTAAAAAGAAAAAAGCAGTTAAGAAGAAGCCTCGTAAAAAAAAAAGAAAAGTAAAAGATCCATATAGCGGACCATGGAATGGTCGCGTATAGTAGGAATGGCAGATGCGATTAATTTTGTTGTTCCTACTTGGACTTACATTTGTAAGTTGCACTACTGTTAAGCCTGTTAACAATACTTTCGTTATGCCGGAAGTGAAAACTCATCCTGAAGAACGTACTGTACTAATTGCTGTACCAGTAATTCCTGTTACTATCACAATTATTGAATAGATTTACTATTTGTAAATTTTTTGTTAAGAACTACTAGTCTAGGTCTGTTCTAACAATATGTTTTCTTAATGCCCTTACAAGTTCTTCAATCTTGTCAATAACTGATATCATATCTCTATCAGTAATGTATTTTGATCTTTCTTTTAACTTGTCATATTCTTTAAAAGGTATCTGAACCATAGGTCCATAATCTTTAACCTCATTCTCTAGTGTGGCGTCTAGTGCTCTTTGTTTCTCATCTGAATCAGTCATACTGTAAGATTAACAAGAAAATTGTTATAAGTCAAGTAGTTAATGTGGTAATATATTAAGGCTTAACGTTGATTTCTAATACAGCAGGATCTTGTTCTAGTGTTCCTGTTGGTGTGTTCCATTCAAGTTCGTCGTTTCTACGACATTCGTATCCTTCAATTGTAATAGAAACATACATATTTCCGTACTTGTATTTCAAATATTGTTTCAATGAACCATCTAAAATAATTTTATTGTTAGGGTTTTGTAGGTACATTTCACACTCTGCCAATGTTTCGAAAGGTACTGCTGTGTAATTGGTTGTGTCTTTTGCTCCTCCTGGAAGCATTAACATAGCAACGATTAAAAAATACATGATGTTCTTATTTACGATAAAAGTGTAAATTTAGGCTTTATTATCTTCGTCTCTACTATGCACAATTTTGTCTGCTAATCCATAAGCAATAGATTCTTCAGATGTCATAAACTTATCTCTCTCCATGTCGTCTTTAAGTTTTTCAAGTTTTTGACCTGTGTGCTTTTCGTAAATTTTAGTAAGTTCGGACTTCCATCTTAACAACTCGTTTGCTTGTATTTCGACATCTGTTGCTTGTCCTCTTGCTCCACCTAATGGTTGGTGTATCATATGTCTTGAGTGAGGCAACATCATACGTTTGCCTTTTGTTCCTGCTGAGGCCAATAACGATCCCATAGAACAGGCTTGTCCAATAACAATAGTTTGTATGTCGGATTTAACATATTGCATAGTATCGTATATGGCCATTCCAGCAGTAACTAATCCGCCAGGGGAGTTTATGTATAAAACTATGTCTTTGCCAGGTGCTTGTGATTCTAAGAATAACAATTGAGCACATAACACAGAAGCGGTATGTTCACCAATTGGTCCTTCTAACATGATAATTCTGTCTTTGAGTAAACGAGAGAAGATGTCGTAACTTCTTTCGCCTTTGCTTGTTTGCTCGATTACAATTGGTACTAGTGAACTCATATTCTTATATTAATACATTTCTTTTATTATGTCAACCACTACCATCGCAGTTACCTTTTTTGTGCAGGCGGGTGGTGTATTGGCACCACCCTTCCAATATTAACCTGCGATGGTACGGTTTACAGGATTTGAACCTGTATAGAAATAGATAAACTATTGCGTCTAACCTCGTGAGTCTCCCCACTTCCGCCAAAACCGCAATTATTATTATAGATGATTTGTATTAACTTTGCAAGAGTTATAGTTCGTTTATTCCTTCGTTTATTCCTTGCTCTAAGCCTGTTATTAGACCTGTAAGTATTGCAATACCAAATAATATTGCTAGTATGATTATAGGACTTGCTAACCAAAGATACCAATAATGTCTAAATATTCCTCTGCCTAACTCTAAACGTCTCTTTCTATTATCCATGAACCAGTGTACAACAAATTTAATAACTCTTTTAAGATTCTTGGAAATAAACTTTTTAAACAGCCAACGTAGTACTCTCATAACAATTAGTATTGGAGAACTTAAAACATCAAATATTATTAAGAATACGTCAACACTCAAGTCAACAATGTTATCGGCAGTTGCGGCTTTACGAAACCTTTCTCGGATTGTTGGCTTCTTTTGTTCTTCCATTATACTTGCCCACACTGATTTAATAAAATTAATAGTAATAATATTATAACTGTTGTTTTATACATTGTGTTACTTTGGATCTTGACCAAACACTCTAACTTGTTTTGGTTCTGCTGTGCCAAGTGTAACGTCATATGTTTTGTACTTGCCGTTTCTATAAATCTTTATACTAATAGTGTCGCCGGGCATTTTCTCCCAAAGGTATCTAATAACTTGGTTGGTAACTTGCATTTTTTTATCGTCAATAGAAACTATTATATCACCCTGTAATATGCCAAATTGTTCTGCAGGACCGCCTTCAGTTAAACCTTTTACTTCTAAATAATGGTTTTTGCCTGCGTCTCTTAATTCATAAAATGTTTCTTCGTCTTCTATTATTCCCATCATGATACCAATAGATGGTTTTATATGTTTACCGTATTCAAGTATATGGCTTACTACTCTTTCAACTAATACTCCAGGAACTGCATAACCGTACCCTACATAAGTTTTTGTAGGAGATATGATTAATGTGTTTACTCCAATTACTTCGCCTTGCTCGTTTAATAATGGTCCTCCAGAGTTGCCTGAATTAATAACTGCATCTGTTTGAATATAATGTACCCAACTTGATTGTTGATTTGGTCTAGTATCATAACTCATAATACCTGTTGTTAGCGACCACATCTGTCCTGTGCCGTGTCCTAATGCAAACACTGTGTCGCCTATTAAAGATTCTTCTGTTGCAAAGTTTAATATTCTATGATTAATAATCGGTGTTGCTGGAAGTTTTAAAACAGCAATATCAGATTCTATATCAAACCCTACAAGTGATACGCCTTTAACTTCATACGGATGTCCGTATGCATAAATTCTAATTGTTGTTGCATCTTTAACAACGTGATAGTTTGTAACAATATGTGTTGCATCAATAAAGAATCCTGTTCCCATAGCAACCTTTGGTGGATATAAAGGAACTATTTCCGGCTCCGGTGGATCGACGTGTATTGGAGGCGGATCTGGAAAATCTTTTTTTGGTTCTGCGGGAAATTTTATAAATGATGCCTGCTCTGTGCTAATCAGTACTACTGATTCAAACGCATTTTCCCACTTCCACTCTCGATTGTCTTCTTGAGCAATAGTAGGAAAAGAGATGGAGATTATTAATATTGCAACAAAAAGCAGTCTTTTCATGCAAATATTTATTTTAAAACATTACAGTAATTCGTTGTCTTTGACGTGATGATATAAAAGTGTTGCCCATCGGTGGTGTCCAACTTGACTCGGATGAGCATCATTTGTTGCTTTCTTTAAATTGTTCTGTGCTACATATTCGTAATGGGACTGAACATAGTCTTCATTTGGAACAGTAATTGGCCTAGTGTGTAGTTTCATTTCGTTGTATCTTTTAATATTTTCTTTAACGTGTACTGACTCCTCAAAGTTATAAAAATGTTTTCTGTCGACTGCGTCTTTAAGTTTTATCAAATCTCCGTCTTGTTGCAAGTCGTTGCTCAATGCCCAATACATCAAGTATGGTATCTTGTGATATTTAAAAAAGTGTTGTAACGATAATATGTTTTGGTATAGTTTGAATGTAGATGTGTAATCTATATTAACATCAGGATCTCTAGAAATCCATTCTTGTTCCCATGTACGCCAAGATCCCCATTGATAAGAAAATTTTCTCACTTCACCTTTTATTCCTGGAGTTTTCTCTTCCGGGGTTGGCCCAGAGACATAATCCCATCTGTGTGACGATGACCAGCCTATTGATACAAATGTGTCTTTGAATCTATCAGGGTTGTTATAGAACCAATGCATGGTTGTTGTAACTATTCTATCATTGCCACGGCCGCCTTTGGCTAATAGTATTGTCGGCTCAAGGTCTAACTTCTCTCCAAGTTTTTGATGTACACTCAGGTAGTGTTTCTTCGTGCTGAAACTACAACCATTTCCTAGATGATATTTTATACTCATACTGATATTTAATCTAGTTGTAGTCGCCTTCTAGTTCACATTGAGCACGTATCTTGTGTTGGTGTAAATGCATTGTTTCAGCAAAAGCATTCTGTCTTACAATGCAAGTTTCTGCATCTGGATAATGTTTTCTAAACCAACCGTCCATATCTAGTTGTTCTGCTGTGTACCATTCGCCCGCAACAAAAAAATATACGATAAGTGCCCACTGCATAATTTAACTTTCTATTTAAAACTCTTCGTGTGCTGGAACACACTTTACTTCTAATGACTCTGCGTGAACTTGATTCATTACCATTGCTGTTGCTATTTCTTCGTACTTGATTTTTGCTCGTTCTTCGCATACTTCTTGCGTGGCATAAGTCGGTTTGCCAGTCTCTTCCATGAAGATACATCCTTGACCTATTAAGCACACTAAAGCAACTATCTTAAACATACTAATATTTAAAACCTTGTATTCAGAAGTTAAGTGTACATAGAAGTTATAGTAACCAGGTTACTAGAGGTGAATAAGTTTGTTAATTAAATATTGGTATGAAACTGTCAGGGAATTGGAATACAGACGGCAACACAACTGTTAACGAATCAAACTATTCAGTTGTTGATAACGAAACATTAAAAACAATGACGCTGTCTGGCATGACCATCAAACCCAACAGTGACTCGTTCAGGCACGGACACAAAGGACACGAAGAAATTTATATGTTCGTGCGTGGCACAGGATCAATGCAACTCAACAATGATCCAAAGTTTGCTGTCTCGACAGGTGACATTGTGTTGATACCCGACGGTACCGCACACGAAGTATGGAACACAGGAGAAGAAGAATTATATTTCTTAATGGTATATGGAAATTGATACAGATTTTGGAACACTAGAAGCAACCATACCTGACAATCAAAAAGGCGTGGGTGTTGCAATCAGCGGAGGCATGGACTCAGCAACTCTGTTGTATATGTTATGTAGAGAGATCAGAGACAGACAACTCAACATTCCTGTATACTGTTACATAGTTTCATATTGTTACGACAGAGGTTCGTTGTACAACGGCGGACTTGTAGTCAAACATATGCGTAATGAGTTTCCAGACATAAAAATTTATGCACAGATGTTTGTTACAACAGAAGCAATAGGTAATTTTAAGGCACAGTTTGCAGGTGCGATGTATCACGAAACAATGCGTAAAAATAATTGGAATGGCACAGAGTTTAGACTGTGGTACGGACTTACTGCTAATCCTCCGGAGGACAGTTCGTTTGAATTCAAAGCACCGAAGGAGTGGTACGTAACTCGTGATGAAGCAAGAGACGGTGGCAAGATTGATCTGAAGGCAAAGCCACGATACGGTATTGGTGCTTGTCATCCGTTTGTGTTGATAGACAAAAGAGTAATAGCACAAGCAGTGTGGAAGATGGGATTGTGGTACTGCTATGATGTTATTACAAACTCTTGCACAAGCATAAAAGAATATGAATGCGGCAAGTGTTGGTGGTGTAATGAAAGAGCATGGGCAATTAAGATATCAATTCCTGAAGAAGATTGGTCTAAACCAGGAGAACATAAATTAATCCACTATGCCACAGCAAAGAGTATAGACAAGTTATGGAGAGATGGTGTTAGATGGTCTAAGGAAGCGTATCTAGAAAGACAAAAGTTTAAAAAGGAAAACCCTCATCTATTCAATCTAGATGGAAAAGAGAAATAATAATCCGGGGAGACGTTTCCGCCTCCCACAAGATTAATTAAATCAATATTTAGAAACTAAATTTGAATCCAACAGACATACCAGAGGTATCTGTTGCGTTTGAATTGTCAGCCATTTCGTATGCGCCATACATTTCAAGTTTTTCTGTGATTGATCTTTTTACACCTACTGTTGTGTAGCCGTTACCGTCTTCAACTTTTGCATAACCCAACTGAACTGTTGTGTCATCCATA
>Ga0115011_10001224_pt1 | contig 18688 bp, 9 predicted proteins | sample TroAtlMetagenome_2_FD_88705 | JGI IMG/M metagenome (GOLD analysis project Ga0115011, IMG submission 88705) | Marine eukaryotic phytoplankton communities from Atlantic Ocean - Tropical Atlantic ANT8 Metagenome | ecosystem: Environmental > Aquatic > Marine > Oceanic | place: Tropical Atlantic...
CGGTGGAGAAACTTGGTTAAACAACACATATAATTTGTCTGGAATGGCTTCAGATATTGAAGAATGGGAATTTCATTCAAGTGGAGAACATGATTTATTTGTTTTTAATGTAAGATATCAAAGCTCTGAGGGTCCAGATATTGATGTTGCTTGGCACGTTAGGGATTTCAGTGAATCATTAGTTCCTGATCAATTAACATATCTTGGTTTAGGGGATCTTGATTCAACATCAGGTGCAGGTAATGACATTAGGTTTGATTTTGCAAGTATGGGAATACTACCAGATGGTGGTTCGTTTATTGCTTATATGGATAGTAGCGATCCAGACCCTCTATTTGGAGTTGAATTAATGATGCCAGGTGAATATGGGCCTATGCCATTTTAGTATTGAAAAACGTTATACAATTGAAATCATTCGATAAATTTATGCGAATCGCTATAATTTCTATATTGATACTTGCAAGTCTTCAACCGATTTTATTATCTAATTCACTTGAAGAAGAATTTAATCTAAATTATTTCAGTTCCTCAAGTGGAGTTGAAGTAATAAATGAAGTTGAACCAAATAATGTGAATACATCTGGGCAAGAAGTCTATCCTGGAGATGTGGTTAGAGGCGCAGTTGATATGTGGAATGATAAGCATGATTGGTATTCAGTTTGGCTTGAACCTGGTCAAACATTATTGTTGACACTTTCTCATGCTTCAGGTGATGGAGTTTCAATGTCAGTTTGGGATGAGGAGAGCACACACCTTGGTTCTAGCAACCCCGCTAAGACACGTGATACAATTTTCTTGGGTGAGGAAGAAACAGACTTAGGAGGCGTATACAGTGTTTCCATCAACGCAACAATGACTGAAGCTGGTGGCGGCGCATATGTGCTTGAGATTGATGCGGGATACGAGGTGAATTGGTATTCTGCAGCTGCAGGATGGTATGTTGCATCTGATGTCTATGATGCTAAAGGTAACATTATGTATGCCTCAGAACTTTCGTCCTATCAATTTGCTGAATCAGCATCAACTGACACACAAAGTGCACCAGTATGGACAAACGGTGACTTTTGGAACTTCTCTATTTCAATGCCAGAATTCTTTGGAGTAACTTATGATGAATATTACCAAATGACTGTTACAGGTTCAGATACTGTTTCTGGGAAAGACTGCTACAGGGTCTCAATTGAGGGTAAGGCGACTCTGATAATTGAACTAGTTGGTGTAGAAACAAAAACAATTGACGAACAAACTGGTGATGCATGTTATGCACAGGATAGCCTGTCACTTATTCATGAAAATCTCACGATGACAACAAAGTTGGAAACGAGTGGTTTCGGTTTTATGAATCAGGATCAAGGAAGAAGTTGTACCGATGAATGGGGCAACCCAGACGAAGATTGTGACGGAGTTGAAGACGATTGGGATGATTGTTCTGGAACCGCTCCTGGTGCTGAAGTGGATGCATGGGGTTGCTCAGATGCCCAAAACAATGGTGGTGGGTCAGGAAACGGTGATGAAGACACTGATGGTGACGGTATTCCCGATTCAAGCGATGCTTGCCCCAATGACTACGCAGATTCATCAAATGACGCTGATGGCGATGGCTGCCCTGATGATAATGGCGGTGGTGGCACAGGTTCCATCGATTCAGATAATGACGGAGTGGTTGATGATGATGATATGTGCCCAGATACAACCGCAGGTGATGATGTAGATTTCTTTGGTTGTAGTGATGAGCAAAATGGGAACTCTGGCGGTGGCGACAACGGCGGCAACAATGGAAGTGGAACTGGAGGAGGCGGAACTGGTATTGGTTGTATACCGACTGGTGCTGACCAGACTACGGTTATAAAATCAGATCTGGTATATTCCAATGGTGTTAACGAATTGAATTTCCCTCTAACTGAAGGCAAAGTATGGAGCGAAGCAGCAGTGGGCAGCGGGACGATGTCGCTAAGTATCGAAATGGGGGGATGTTCAATTCTTGATATGGAGTTAGATAATTCAGGTGCTTTACCACTAAACTATCGACACATTGGTGATGAATCATTCACAATTGGCGGAACCACAGTCACAGCAACAGGAATTCAATCCTTCGCAGGTAGAGAAGGTAACAACGATTGGGCAACGCCTGATTTCACAATTTTACCAAGCGTTCCTGACGAGGTTGCACGTATGGGTCTTCCTTTTGCTGCATGGATAAATGTAGTTGGATTCAATGAATTCAATTCTAATGTTGACATTAGCGCAACTGTAAATGCTCAAAATGCTCCATTGATGTATAATTATCAACAGCTAACAATAGACGATTTGGGTGCGGTAGTAGTAGATACCATGAATCTATCAAGCGGCGAGTATGAGTTGACTATAACAGGTACGAGTGGAGGAAATGACCGCTCAGTAGTTGTCCCATTCACAGTTGATAATGACCCAGATTTCGAAATCGTAACAATGGATCCTTGGATTTCGCTCCCAGGTGGTGTGCCATGGGTAGTTCCAACTCCAATCTTTGTTGAACCAGTTAATGGATTTGGGGCAGATGTCACACTTTCTGCAGTAGTCCCAGACGGCGTTACTGCGCAACTTGATTTCTCAAGTGGTTCAGCTCCTTTCATGGCAGTACTTACCCTAACAATCTCTGATGATTTACCAGAAGGAGATCATACTGTGATTATTTCTGGAACTTCGGGCTCAACAGTTCGCTCAGATGAAATTACATTTAGCATCACATCTCTGCCAGAATTCTCTCTTGAAATAGAAAATCGTGAGCAACAATTGGCTGAGGGCTCAATGTCAATCTCTGGAGTCATAAATGCGCACAATGGCTTAGATTTGACACTGGGAGGTGTATTGGATGTATTAGTGGAGCCTTACAATCAGGATTTGCTTGACAGCGCTGTTATTTCATGGGGTGTAATCGATTCGAATGGAGACCTTCCCTTCACAGTCACTTTCACGGTAGATGAAAATACTCCAATGAATGAATATACAATTCAATTGAATGTTGTAACACTTGATGGAGGAGTGTCACACGCTGCATCAGTTGTCTTTGTTACAGAGTCTTCTACTCTTGACGGTACTGCTGTGGCTGCAGATGCCTCTTCAGTTGTTTCAGGGAACACAACTACGCATGACGGAACTGATACTTCAGCAAGTAATTTAGTTAATGAAGACTCAAGTAATGATGACACAAGTAATGATGACACAATTAATGATGACACAAATAATAATGGTAATTCTGGAATTAATTCAGAATCAGAATCATCAAATACATGGTTAATTGTTGGTTCATCAATCGTTATTTTAGGAATAGTAATTGGTGTATTGTTTTTGACATTTAGGAATAAAAATGGTAGTGCTGTTGGTGATTTAAATCAACAAATGTGGGGAGGGCAAAATCAAATTATGTCACAATCACCAGCTATAGGTGTTCCTCAAATGATGCCACAGACAATGCAATCTGTAAATCCAGTTGCACCAGTTCAAACATCTCAAATTATGACTGCTCCACCACCTCCTGCTCAACCAACAACAGTGCCTGATTATTCAGGACTTCCTCCAGGGGGTCAATATGATCAATCTACAGGGCAAACAATTTACATTTTACCCGATGGTACTCGCTGGCAAATGATGTCAGATGGTAGTTTTACTAGATTGTGACATTCTAAAACAATCGATTTATTAATGCAATTAATCAATCTCGAATTAATATGGCTGACGTGTTCCCCTCCATCTTTGGAAAAAATCTCAATAAAGAGGGCATGACTATACCAGATGATTTTTCTGAAAAGAATCTATTTGTAATTACAGCATTTCAACAATGGCACCAACCTCTTGTCGAAGAATTGATTAAAAACCTTGAAGGGTGTAATATTCAGAACACACATCATATTATTGAGGTTCCAGTGATCCAAAAAATTTCTTGGTTCAGACAGATGCGTTTGGATACTTTGATGAGATTAGCAATCAAGAATCGTGAAATTCGTCAAAGAACGATAACAGTTTATCTTGATAAAAAAGAATTCAGAGATAACTTAGGGATACCCAATGAGGATACGATCTATTGGTTTATAATTGATCATCTCAGCAAGAAAATTCTTATGAGAGGTACAGGAGTCATTTCACCTAAAGAAGTAGGTAGAATAATTAGTTAACTTTGAAATAAATCATAGATTCATCAACTTCAAATTCTTCAGATTCGCTTGGCCCCTTTCCTAATTCTAAAGTTGCAACACCTGCTCTAGTTTCATTTTGAAGGTGTGCCCAATCGTCATCTAAAAGTTCAGGATTTCCTTCATCTAACCAAACCATTAATTCAATATTCTCTTCTATGTCAAGACCTAAGTCCTTACGTTTTTGTTGAATTCTTCTGATTATATCACGAGCTAAACCTTTGGAGGCAAGTTCAGATGAGATTTGCATGTCTAATACAAGACTAACGTCTATGTCTTCATCATTTTTTGTATATGTGATTGTTTCAGCAGCAAAACCACTACGTTCAACACGTCTTAGTTCTACATCTTCCACTGTAATTTCAAATCCTGCAAGAGTGCATGTTCCAGCCTGGATTTTTGACCAAGTTGAATCTGGATCTGCAGATGAAATTGCTTCTAAAACAGCAGGTAAATCTTGCCTACATTTTTTACCTAGCATTTTTCTATTTGGTGATAATTCAATTTGTTGGAATTTATCTAAATCGTCAACAGTAGATATGTTTTCCACATTCAGTTCCTCGGCAAGAATTTCATGAAATACACTTAAATCTGGACCCCCAACAATCCATCCTTCATTACAAGGAAGTCTTTGTCTTCTCTTTGCTTTTACTCTTATTCTTCGACCCGTTTCAGCAAGTGAACGAACAAGTTCCATTTTTGCCTCTAATTCAGAATCTTGTGGAGGTAATGCACCTTCTTCTTGAATTGGCCAATTAGATAAATGGACTGATTCACCATTTAGATTAGTATATATCTCATCAACCATGAATGGGGCAACAGGAGCAGTTAATTTACAGACTATTGACAAAACCTCATGTAGTGTGTGTTGGCATGCACGTTTGTCATCATTTGTGGATTCATCCCAAAGTCTTCGTCTGCTTCTTCTTACATACCAGTTGGACAAATCATTGATTACAAAATCTTCCAAATCTCTACATGCTTTGTGAAAATCCCAATTGATAAATTGATTATGATATTCATTTGCAATTGTGTTTATACGAGATAAAATCCATCGATCTAATTCTGGACGTTTTTCAATAGGTGACACCTCTTGTTCAGGGTCAAATCCATCAAGTGCTGCATAATCAGCATGGAATTTATACACATTCCAAAGTGTTAGGAAAAACTTGGCATATGTTTCTCGAACTCCATCAGGGTCAAATTTTAGAGGATTCCACGGTGCCCCTGCTGTAACCATATACCATCTTGAAGAATCAGCACCTTCTTTGTTGAAATGATCCCACGGATCTACAACATTTCCTTTTGACTTTGACATTTTTTTACCATCTTTATCTAGAATTAATCCAAGACTTAAACAGCGTTTATAGCATATTGAATCAAACACCGTTGTACTTACTGCTAACAATGTGTAGAACCAGCCTCTTGTTTGATCTACTCCTTCACAGATGTAATCAATTGGAAATGCATCGGTAATTTTATCCTCATTTTCAAAAGGATAGTGCCATTGGGCAAAAAATGCACATCCTGAATCAAACCAACAGTCCATTACAAAAGGCTCCCTTTTCATAATGGATCCATCTTCAGAAATCAAAACAAAATCATCAACAATTGGTCGATGTAAATCTACATCATCTGGACAATCAGGATTTTCAATGCCTGCAGCATTTGCCTTAGATACTTCTTTTTGCAATTCTTCAATAGAACCTATGCATTTCATGTCTCCATTTTCGCTTCTCCATACAGGAAGAGGAGTTCCCCAAAAACGTTCACGAGAGATTGCCCAATCTTTGACGTTTCTAAGCCATTCTCCAAATCTTCCTTCACCAACCCAATCTGGAGCCCATTCTACTTGGTCATTAAATTCAAGTAATCTTTCTTTTACAGCAGTCATTCTAACAAACCAAGATTCCATCCCATAGTATAGTAATGGGTGTCCTGTTCTCCAACAATGAGGATAATCGTGAACATACATTTTTTCACGATATAATTTATTTGAATCAGTTAATATGTTGATGATTAAATCATCACAATCTTTTACGTATTTTCCATCTAATTCTGAATGAATTCCATCAACAAATGCTCCATCCATTCCTACTGTATGTACTTCTGGGAATCCAACTTCTCTCCCTAGATTGTAATCATCCTCACCATACATTACAGCTGTATGGACCACTCCTGTACCATCGCTAGTAGTTACAAAGTCAGCTGATACAACAGTCCAAGCAGTTTTACTTTCTCCTCTGTCTACGGCATCAGGGAATAGTGGGGTGTAAGATTTACCTACAAGTTCAGAACCAGGGAATTCAGAGATAATATCCACATGATGTCGCATTACTTCTTTTAGAAGATCTTTTGCAAGTATTAATTCTTCACCTACTTTTGCTCCTCCTCTTCCATCCCAATTTCCAGCATCTTCACTAATTTTTACTCTACAATAAGTAACTTCTGGACCAACGGCTAATCCTACATTTCCAGGTAGTGTCCATGGAGTTGTAGTCCAAGCTAAAATAGATGCATCATCATCTTCAAGTTTAAATTTAACATATACAGAAGGCTCCTCTACTTCTTTGTAACCTAATGCAACTTCATGACTTGAATAGGACGTGCCTGTTTGAGGGCAATATGGTAATACTTTGTACCCACGATACAATAAATCTTTGTCAAACATTTGTTTTAACGCCCACCAAGAAGATTCAATAAAATCGTTATGCAAGGTTACATATGGATTATCTAAATCAACCCAAAATGCCATACGCTCACTCATTTTTCTCCAAGCGTCTTCATATGTCCAAACAGAATTTTTACATTCTTCATTGAATTTTTCCATGCCGAATTCCATTATGGCATCATTGCTCATAAGATCCAATCTTTTCTGTACTTCTATTTCTACAGGTAATCCGTGTGTGTCCCATCCACCCTTTCTCTCGACAAGGTGCCCTTCCATTGTTTTCCATCTGCATACCAAGTCTTTGTATGTTCTAGCAACAACATGATGAATTCCAGGGCGGCCATTTGCAGTGGGCGGTCCTTCAAGAAAAATGAATGGTTTACCATCCCTTCTATATTCAATTGAACGTGCAAATGTTTGTTCTTCGTCCCATCGTTTCATGAGGGATTCTTCTAACGCAACAGAATCATATTCTCCCGCGGCATTGGGTGCTACCATGTTTCGCCGAGTCAAGTGCCTGTTTTGAATATGACCTTGGTTTAAGACTACTGCGTAGTCTACCGATGCATTGACAAACATGACGCTATTCCAAGTACTAATGCACGTCAACCGTGGCCGTGTGATTACGGCAGTAGCCTTACTTTTTTTGACTAGTTATTTGCCCTTAATTTCAAATGAAATGACTTCTAATTTTTTAGAATTAGATAATGAATCTAAAGGTGCAGGAGAGGGGCAAGACGTTGCAGTTTCAATAGATTGGCCCTCTACAACCTCATATGACTTATCGGTTGACATCCCTGGAGGAGACACATTTACCAATCTTGAAATGATGATGTCTGCAGATCATTCAGTGAATAAGGATTCAATTGAATGGAATAGCTTAGCAGACTGGTCACATTATGATGCATCATATAATGGCGTAAATTATAATGGAACTTTTATGACTACATTTGGAGTTGAAAATGTATGGGACTTTGATAACCTTCAAGGTAGTTTGCCACAAGGTTGGACCTCTTCTAATTCTGCAAATGGGAAAATAAATGACAACACAATGCCAGTTAGTGGAAATACTGGGTATCTTGCTTGTGGAACCAACGGTACTACAGGAGGATCATTGATGTTAAGGAATGGGGCTGTTAATGTTGAATCTAATACGATGGATCTTTCAGGATTATCAAATGGTTTCGTTTATTTTTGGATGAAAGAAGGAGTGTCTGGTTGTGGAGAAGATCCAGATACTACTGAGCATTTATATTTTGAATATTGGGCATCGAATCAACAATGGAAGCAGATACAAACTGGAAATTGTCAACCAGCAAATACATGTCCCTACTTTAATGCAAATCTTGGAGTGCCAGGATATACTGCACAAGATGTAACGTATACGTTGCCTACTGATGCATTCTGGTCAGGTTTTAAATTTAGATTTAGACAAGCAGGAGGTTCTGGAACTTGTTGTGATTGGTGGTTTATTGATGATGTAAAGGTGACCGTTCCAGGGCCTGGTAATTGGACCTCACCATCATTTGGAGCAGACAACTCTGCTGTTTTTGAGGTAGAACCTGGACAATATGGTGTGGTGAGTATTAATGCAAAAACATCAGGAACATATGGATTAAGTTGGTCAGTTTTAGACGGCATTACTAATGAACCAATCATTGGATTTGAAAATATTAAATCAACTAGAGCAGATTTAGGAACAATAGATTGGAAAGAATATCCTCTGTTGAGAATTTTTGTTAATTCAGAGAATGGCCCTTTCCAAATTGAATCCATTAATATCCAAGGAAAAATAAAGGATACCTTCATTTCTAATCCTGGTGAAACTTGGTCAGGTAATTATGCATGGGACGCTGAAAAAACTGAAATAGTGTCCTCGAATACAATTACTAGTTCTATGATAAAATCCCATAGGCCAATTGCAGGTTGGGATTTGAATTTTGATGCAACTTCTGGTGCTCAACTTGCAACTTTAGAAGTTTCTGTAGATGGAGGGGCATGGTATGAAGTGGCCCATGATGACTCTACTCAAGATTTACCCTTACCAGCACATACAGTACAGTTTAGAGTTTCTATGCCAGTAAATTCTGGATCACCACAGTTTATTTTCAAAGAATATGATGTAGAATTACATTATGCCTCATTACCAGAAAATTTAAAATTAAATATTGCAGATGATGAAAGGATAGATTGGAGTTTAGATGCAGATGAATTAGGACCTTGGGGTTGGCAAAATAGATTTGCAGACGGAAGTATGACACAGTCTTTGGATCTAATGAGTAGTACTAGTGCCCAGGCTGCATTTTGGTTGCCAGCAGAAACAGAAATAGATACATTTTCGTTTGAATTGTGGTCAGATGATTCTAATCAAGATGTAGGAGGGGTGCAATGGCAATTATTTTGTGGAAATATCTTAGTTGATGAAGCAAATTATGGTGCTATAACCTCGGAGAGAGTAGTTTACAGATTTGCTGAAGATCAATTAAATGGGTTAAATGGAGCATTAGAAAATGGTGATGTTGTAGGTTATGGTGCAGAAGGAATAGATTTTGTAAATTGTAGTTTAGATGTTTCAGGTTCGGGAGGGAATTTGATGATTGATGGATTACTAGCTAGATCTAATAAGGATATTAGTTTACAATTTAATTCAGATTCACAATTCCTTGGTGAGTTAAATGCGTTTACTGCAAGTGTACAAACAGGTAGTGTAGCAAATATGTATGTTCCAATTCCAGTAATGACTGAATATTCCTCGAAATTAAATTTTGAAATAATTAATATTGATTCAGTAGGTGGAATGACTTCTACATTAATTGATTTTGTTAATGATACCGCAACTTTGACGGCATCTGAACCTTGGTTAGAGGTAGTTACTACGCATACTTCAGCAACAGAAGTCATAGACAATGTTCAGATTGAAATTGCTGGAATAAACAATCGCGTGGTTATGGAATGGCCAGTACTTGGTGGTACGCCTACAATTACTACAAATGGAGAAGAATCTCTGGGTACTGATTTAGTTGAATTACATCCTTCTGAATCTGCAGAAATAGAATTGGTAAGTAGTTCGCCACAAGAAGTAGATGCAACATTCAAATTTAGATTAAATCCGATATGGGATGATGAGCCATTGGTTACTATTTCTTCTAGAGTTTCAACTCCTGAAGGCTACAAAAGTTTACCTGCGGTTCAGAAATTTGGGCTTGGAGATTCTAATGGGATTGAAAATGATTATTATATTTCAGAATGGAATGTGATAAATGATTTAGGAGTTGCCATCCCAGCAGAATTATCTTATCTAAAAGCAAGTACTGTTGTTACATTCAGTGCAAAATTAGCATATGAAGGGTTAGATGACGGTCGTGCTCCTAGAAGTGATTTATTGCTTTTGAAATTATATCAAGATGATTTGATTGTAGGGCAAACTCAAGAAGTAGATGGTAATTTGATGAATATTACTATGATATTGCCACCTACAGAACAACAACTTTCTTTTGCATTAACTTTGGAACAGTTAGTTCCTGGTGGTGAGGATTTAACTACAATTGGATTGAGTAGGGATTTCCAAACAGATTCTAGAGCTCCTGTTGTTATGAATTCAAGTGTGGAACAGTACGATCATAGAGTGCCAAGTAATATGCAAGAACTTTCGTTTGAAATAGCAGATAGGCCAATATTACCTCCTTCATTGACATTGATGTTATGGAGGGAATGGGTAAATGATTTGAACTATAATGAAAATCCAGACCCTGAGGAATTTGAACCATTCCCTCTTATTGCTCCTGAAAATCTGACTAATGTGCAAGGTAATTTTACACATACATATAGTGATTTATTAGGTAATGAAGGAAATATTGTCACAGGATATTTGGTAGGTGCAGATGCAGCAGGTAATGTATTGGAAATGGGTGGTTCTTCTGCTCAAGATCAACAATTATTTACCTATCAATTAAAGGAAGATGGAGCACCATTATTGAACGAAAATAATGCTGTGTGGGATGTTGATTCTACTGATGCTTTCCGTCACCCAATGATTGATTATACTATGATTTTTCCTTTGACAGAACCAAATGGATTAAGTGATATTGAGATTATTTCATTAAATCTAGACGATAAATTAAGTGATGAAGATGACATGTCAGATAGTTTGGAAATTCATTGGGATGGCGAATCAAGGCAATGTGCTTCAGAATCAGATTATATTGTGATAGGTGTATGTGATGTATTTGCAGAAACAGGTTCGGTGGGTCCCTATACGAATGATTTGGAATTTAGAGTTACATTTGCATTAGCGTGGGATTTAGATGACAATGGACAAATAAGAACTCCTGAGATTATGATTGCTGATAGAGGTGGTAATGAAGATATATCGTCCTATCCTAATCTGAAATGGAAATTCAATGCGGAAATTTGGATTCCTTATGATACAATAATGCTAGAATTTTCTTCAGGAAACCAAGATTACTGTCCCGTGACTCAAAATACTCAAAACCCCACTTTGAAGTGTGCATGGGTTTATCCTGGTAGCGAAATTACAATTTCAGGACAAGTTCAGTTTTATTGGACTAATGCCTTGCCTACTGAATCATTAGATATTGAGGTAATTATTTCTGGATTACAACCAATATTAGCTACGGTTGAAAATGGTGAATTTAGTGTAACTCTTACAGCACCTCAGGCTAATGGAGGTTATGTGATGGAATGGGAATTGTTTGCATTGCCTTTGTCAAATATTGACCAAACTAGCCAATCTTCTGTATCAGTGGTGGTAGATAGTGAAGCACCATCAATTATTGAAGTAATTAAACCTAGGACAGATGTTGAATTAGAAATTGAAGACATGTATAGTATTGAATTTGAAGCAACTTTCAAAGAAACATATCTTAATACAAGTAATGTAAAATTAAATTGGAGGGTTATTTTTGATGAGAACCCATCAGTTACTGTGGTCGAAGGCGTCGAAGATTTGGACGTAGTGACTTCTGCAGGTACGGGGACATTAAGTGGAACAATCCAAATTGGTGCTCTACTCTTGGATACACATTATTCTAAACCATCTACATTGCAATTGTGGATTAGTGGCACGGATATGGCAGGTAATGAGATAGATGCGGATGAAAATAGTCCTTCAAACCCTCTTGCAGAAGTTCCGATACATCATAGAAAAGCTATAGTTGCAATAAGTGCATCAGATATTCAATACAGCCCATCAGGAGAACAAAATTCAGAAGAAGTGATTCAAATCACTATTGTCGTAAGAAATGAAGGGGATGCACAAGGAGATATATTTTTCACAATATATGAGGTACTTCCCTCAGGTGCAACAAAGACGATAGCAAGTAAAAATGAATCAATACCCCTTGGTTCACAACCAATTCAATTAAGGTATGAATGGGTTCCAAATATTGAAGGGTTACATCATATTCGTGTAGAATGGCAAGATCAGGTTCTTGATGGGCCATTCATTGATATTTTGCCGCCTAAGGCAACTGGATTAAATGCTGTTTTTGAAGGAACAAACCCAATGTTGGTAGTGAGTTTCGTTGGTTTAATAGTGGCAGTTTTCATATTATTGCTAGTTGTATTGCGAAGAGGAAAAGAAGACGATTATTATGGAGATTGGATTGAATATGAAGAAGACGATATTAGTCCTTCATCACCTCCTCCTGTGGCGGCTCCAGCGCCTGCACCAATGCCCGTAGCAACACCACCTCCTCAAAAAGAACCTGAAGCAAGATATCAAACAGATACGTATGGTGCTGCCTATGAGGCAGCAACAGAAGGCAGAGGAGAAGGCTGGTGGCAAGATGAACATGGGCAGTGGTGGCAGAAGTCAGATGACGGAACTTGGTGGCATCAATCACCAGATGGAGAATGGCATAAATTGGAAGGATATTGATTCCCAAGGAGGAAGAAATAGTGGAAGATTTAGAAAATTTGAGTAATGATATAGTTAATTGGATTAGAACTTATGCTATTAACAATAACATCAATACCTTAGTTGTCGGTGTTTCGGGAGGTATTGATTCTGCAGTTACTTCTACTCTTTGTTCAAAAACACAGTTAAGGACAATCGTTCTAAATTTGCCAATACATCAGAAAAAATCTCAGGATAATTTGGCAAGAAAACACATAGAGTGGTTAAAATTAAATTGGGAAAATGTTGAAAGTAAAGACATTGATCTTTCAGGGACTTATGACTTTTTGATGAATAATGATTTGAAAGAACAGAAAATTTCTGATTTAGCATTAGCCAATACTAGGGCGAGACTTAGAATGCTTACTTTATATGCAATTGCAGCATCTAATAGAGGAATAGTAGTTGGGACAGGAAATAAAATAGAAGACTTTGGAGTTGGATTTTTCACTAAATATGGGGATGGAGGGGTTGATATTTCGCCAATAGCAGATTTGTATAAATCAGAAGTTTTTGCATTAGGAAATTTCTTAGGAATTAATCAAGAGATTCAAGAAGCACCACCTACTGATGGTTTATGGGATGATGGTAGAACAGATGAAGATCAAATGGGTGCAACTTATGAGGAATTAGAATGGGCTATGTCAGAAATAGAAAGTGGCTGTAAAAATGATTTAACTCCAAGACAAAAAGAAGTTTTAGACCTATATTCGAGATTACATGCTATTAATTCTCATAAAATGAATTTGATTCCAGTGTATAAGAAAAGAGATAGAACCTCAACGGAGGAATGATTAATGCAAATTCCGTTGGAATTAAAAAAAATGCTAGAAGGAGATTGTGGTTTAACAAAACAGAAAGCAGCTAGGTTAGTAGTTGATTTAGCATCAACCGCTGGTGCAACAGAATTCATCAAATGTACACATGCACATGTTAGTGGTGTTTCACCACTTACGGGAGGGCATGGGCTTCGAAGGTTTTTAGAAGATCTTTCAGGAGATCTAGATGCCTCAGTAGAAATTCCAACGACATTGAATAGTGCTGGTTGTGATAAAGAAAAAATGAAAGAGATGGATATTCAAACTGAAGACTTCCTTGAACATCAATTTGAAATTATTCATTCATATTCTAAACTTGGTATTGATGCAACCTTATCTTGCACTCCTTATGATAGAGGTGTTGAATATGAAGGAATTGGCTCTTGGGCTGAGAGTAATGCTGTTGCATTTTCTAATTCATATACCTCACTAATTACTAATCGAGAAAGTGGTTTGTCAGCATTATCTACTGCTCTTACAGGATGGGCGCCTAAGTGGGGTTTGCATATTGAAGAGAATAGGATTCCTAATGTGCAGGTAATTGTGGATTGTGAGTTAGAAGATATGGCAGATTGGAGTGTACTTGGAGATTGGATTGGTAAGCAAATTCAACCCGAATGGAATTTACCTTGGGGTTTAATGCCATACATTGTGGGTTTGCCACAAAAAATTTCTTTTGAACAAAAAAAGTCTTTGACTGCTGCTGCTGCTAATTATGGTTGTCCAATGTTGTGGATTGATGGAGTTACCGAAAAACCACTTTTAAGTGAAAATTGGAAACCTCAAGGTGAATTATTATTTACTAATGATGATTTAATAGGGCGTTATGAGGAATTATCTCCTAAGGGTCAAGTTGACTTAGTTGTAATCGGGTGTCCTCAAGCAAGTATTGGTGAAGTAAGGACTACTGCGGCAGCAGTCAGAAATAGAATGGAATTAGGGGAGAGGATCCCTAATCAAAGATTATGGGTATTTACTAGTGGGCATAATCATGAATTGTTAGAGCAAGAGGGAACTATAGATGTTCTTGAGGAAGCAGGAGCTTTGATTTTGAAGGATACTTGTCCAGAAGTCACTCCTTATAATCGGAATAAATACAACCATTTGCTCACAAATTCACTAAAAGCAGAACATTATTTGACAAGTGGATTGAATAGAATACCTACTAGTGTGATGAGAATTTTTGATTGTGTACATCATGCATTTGATCCGAATTTGTCCAATGGAGAACGGCCTATATTAGATTCTAAGGTTAAGGAGAAATTCCCGACAAATAAAACATTCAAAAATGGGGGCTTGATTTCAGAAGGTAGTGGATTACCTTCTCAAAAAGAATGGTCAGTAATTGGCAAGGCATTAGTTACTGATGTCCCAATTACTTATTTGGGTTATGTGAATAGAGATACAGGAGTTATTGAAGAACCAGGTCACCCCTTAGATGGTGTTTCTATCGGAGATACAATTTTGATATATCCTAAAGGTTCAGGTTCAACAGTGGCTCCTTTTGTTTTAATGGGGTTAATTTACACAGGTAAAGGTCCGAAGGCAATAATCAATAATGATGTATGTCCCTTGACATTGCCTGCTTGTTCTTTGTTGAATCTCCCTTATGCCTATGAAATGTCTGAAGACCTTTGTCTTGAAATTAATTCTGGAGATGAATTAGAAATGAAACTTAACAATGGAGTAGTACATTTGGAAGTTTTGAATCGTTTTATTAAAGAGTAGAGTTCATGGTTTAGGGGTAAATTCGGGATTATGTAAGTTATTAATCCATTCATCTAGGTCTCCACTTGACAATTCATTAATTGTATATTCTGTAAATTGCTTGTATATTTCCCATTTTTCTATTTCTATTTTGGCGATTTCTATTTCTTCTTCATTTAAGTTTTCTAATCTTTTAGATTTTCTTTCAAGTGAACTATTTGTATATGTTACACAAAGCTTGAGAAATTGAATAATATCTTTTTTGGATTCTATTTGAGTCATATTAATCCACAATATTCAATTCACTAATAATTCGTTCGACATGACCCTTGGCCTTTACATTATATTTTGCATATTTTAATTTACCATCTGGATGAATGATGAATGTAGATCTTGAAGTGCCCATGTATGTTTTGCCATAATTCATTTTTTCTCTCCAAACTGAATATTTGTTATGTAGTTCTAAATCTTCATCCATTAATAATGAAAAATTTAATGATTGTTTTTCGATAAAGTTTTGATGGCTTTTTTCTGAATCTTTGCTAACGCCTAAAACTACGATATTATTTGCAATTAATCTTTGCATATTATCTCTAAAGTCACAAGCTTGTACTGTGCACCCAGGGGTACTATCTTTAGGGTAGAAATACAATACTACATACTTCCCCTCAGAATTTAAATTACTTAGGCAAATGGAATTTCCATTTGAATCATTTACTGTAAAATCTGGTGCTATATCGCCTATTTGCAGGTCATTATCTTCAGCCATGATTATGGTTAGTGCAGATAGTTATTGATGATTGGGGTAATATTATGAATATTGAATTACTAAGTATTCATATCGCATAAAAGCCATGAAAACATCCGATTGATTAATTATCCCCATAGTATACGAGGTCTGTGGCGAACGCTAGGCTTACCCGTGCCGCAAGGCGCTATCTTAAGAAGATTAGAAAAGCCTCAACACATTACCAATTGCAAGAAATTGCAAGTGATATACAAAATGAAGTAGATCGAAGGAAGATATCTTTCGATGAGGCTTTATCTTTAGGAAATTCAATTCAATCCTATGCCGACAGACTCCCTGGAAATACAATTGTATATGCAATTAGTAACAGAGACTCATATCGCGGCACCCTTGAACTTTATCTAAAAGACGGATATCTTTCTAAAACAGAACAATTATTGTTGTGGGAAGAAAGGAGGAGATTAGGCATTACAGATATTGAGCACAATAGAATGCTACATCAATTAGTTGATATTTTAGAAAAAAGAGGCATGAAAATAATTGTTTCTAGATTCGAAGAACCAGTAAGGGGGGACTTCATATGAACCGAAAATCAATAGCAATATTATTTGCAATGGTGATGTTATTACAGCCCATGATTAGCCCTACTGGCGAATTAAATCAGAAAAATACTTTCGAAGTAGATGCGAGAAGTACTTTACCAGATATGATGGTTGTAGATGTAACAACAACTTTGGGAGGAGGAGTCTTTAGCTCAGGCACAAATAAACTTGCCATAGGAACTCATCAGATAAGTATCAATATAACTAACCAAGGAGTAAATCCAGCACAATCAACATTAATGATGAATTATGTCAGACTTGGAGTAACTGCAGTAAATGTTGCAACAATCTCAGTCGATTTAGACCCCTTTGAATTCCAAACTCATACGATAACACACACAATTTCAAATCTCGGAGTTGGTCAAAAGTATATTGTGACTTTGACAGAGCCATCAAATGGTGATGCGGACATGACAAATAATTTCAAAGATCTTGAATTTGATGTGGAAACTTTAGAAGATGGAGAACATTTGAGTAATGATTTACCTGAGCCTGCATTCCCTCCTCCAAGATTAGCACTAGGAATGACTACATTTGAAGCAGTTGCTAGAAACGCAGGCAATGTAGGAGTTACTGCAACTTTTGAAATAGACATGTTCCCGTTAGACGGGGGCGCACCACAAAGTGCATCATCTGGAGGAGTAACACTTGATGCAGGTTCTTTGAAATATCCAGCACAAGCACAATCATTGCAAGCAACATTTGACAGCACCACAATGACAGGTAGTTGGTGGATGAATGCAACATTAACATTTACGGGAATTGGTACAAATGAAGCAATGAATACTTCAAGAGTAGTTAATTTCAGCGAATACAGAGCTAAGATTATTCCTGCACCCGATCAAGCAGTAGTCCCTGGTTCGAGTACGATGCTTACATATCTAGTTACTAACGTGGGAGATCAACCTGATTCATACTTAGTAACGGTAGAAGATACAAGGTCATGGGCATCTCCAGCAGTACCTCCAATATTGAATTTAGATCCTGGAGCAAGTGGAGCAACTGCAGTAATCATTACTGTGCCCGCTAATGAAGACAGGGCAAACGCCTCACGAATTTTTGTAAATATTACTAGTGCAGACGGATACCAGTTGTCTGCAAATAATTTAGTTATGGCGGGAGATCTTCTTTTGGCCAACGTATCGCCCCCAGCAACTCCTCCAGTGATTCCAGTAAAGCCAGGGAATACAACTCCTGTGATATTTACAGTTGAAAATATTGGGAATGCACCTACATCATTTGATTTAAGTACAGGAATGGGTGGTTCTGCAGAAGATTGGGGACTTACTCTATTGTCGGCAAAAACCTCTGTTTTGAATCCTGGAGATACTGAAAATGTTATTTTGCAAGTTTCACCACCCCCTCTTTCGAAGCCATTGAATCCTGCTCACCAATTAATGCAAGGTACACAATTAATTGTATGGGTGCAAGCAATTGCAACTGGTGGAGGAGTTCCAACAGCAGGTAGTGCAGATATAGAAGTTCAACCAATAATTGCAGTAGATCCATCTATTGATCAATTGGAATACATTTTGTCAGAAGGTGAAGCAATGTACGGAGAAACCATTCAGGCTATAGACTTTGGAATCGAAATGCGACATAATCTTGTCGATGATCCAGAAGATACCTCTGGAGCAACACTGAGTTTAGGAACTCTGTCCTTTACTTCTGCAGATGGTTCAGGAGGATCCTCAGAAGCAAGTAGATGGAATGCCACAATAACTCCAGATTCACATTCAGCACCATTAGTTGATCCAAATGGCGATCCAGTGTTTTCTGCATTAGCTGTTTTACAACCTTCTTCTGATGGATTAGGTCCTCTTGCAGGAACATTAGAAGTGCCCGTAACAGCACAAATTTCAGATACGACAGGATTAGTAGTAGATACAACACCTGTGACTCGTGTAGTAAGTTATGTTATCCCCAAATATCATTCCGCTAATGTTTTAGAGTTAGATTCACAAAGTGTATTGCCTGGTATTTCTTCTACCTTTAATTTATCAGTTCTAAATAATGGAAATGGTTTGGCGAATTATACATTAGAAGTCGATGCTTC
>Ga0115011_10001225_pt1 | contig 18688 bp, 11 predicted proteins | sample TroAtlMetagenome_2_FD_88705 | JGI IMG/M metagenome (GOLD analysis project Ga0115011, IMG submission 88705) | Marine eukaryotic phytoplankton communities from Atlantic Ocean - Tropical Atlantic ANT8 Metagenome | ecosystem: Environmental > Aquatic > Marine > Oceanic | place: Tropical Atlantic...
ACATTCACACCTCTTGCGCGGGCGAACTCCTCATCAAAGCACACGGCAACAAACTGCCTGTGGAAAAGCAGTATCAGTATCAGGACAGCCGCACCGAGGATAGCTACTGTCCAGAGGTCGTCCCGACTTACGAAGTTGATATCTCCAAACAGCCAGCTTTCGATACTGACTCCTCCCCGTCGAACCATTTTCACGAACAAGAATCCTATTGCCATTCCCGTTGCCCATGTTGCGCCTATTACGGTGTCTTCGCGCTCACTGCGGGAGAGCACGACAGCGCCAATCAACAATGCAGCTGCCAGTGCTGCAATAAGGGCACCATACAGTGGATCTGCCTTTTCCCAGCCCAGTTCATACCTTGCAAACAGGGCAAAGCCAATTCCCCCCAAGGCACAGTGGGCGATTGCTCCGGCAATATAAGTAATACGTTTGGTTACCACATAAGTGCCTACCATGCCGAATAAGGCACTGGCCAGAAGGCCGGCAATCAGAGCATGGCGCAGGAAGCCATTTAGTGGGGACCCTAACGCTTCCAGCAATTGACTAGCCATGATGATGAACGTGATCTCCGGGTGGGCATTCTTGGTCGTGGCGCACAGCTAAAATCTCTCGCCCGAATATTTCCTGCAGTGTTTTCCCGTCGATACTTGAGGTTGGGTGCATTTGGACTTCACGGTTGACGCACAATACATGCCCCAGCCACGAGGAGACGAAGTTAAGGTCGTGGGAAACGATCACGATGGACATTTTCCCGGCAAGTGATTGCAGTGTTTGGCGGAACTGTTTTTCAACAGTCTGGTCGACATTTGCTGTTGGTTCGTCAAGCAGCAGCAGGTCAGGATGGTCTACTAGAGCACGGGCAATCAGCGCTCTTTGCCTCTGCCCTCCTGATAATTCAGAGAATCGGGAGCGTGCCCTGTTTGCCAAATCGACTTTTTCTAGCGCCTGTATTGCAGCATCACGATCGCTTTTTTTGAAGGATCCCAGTTGCACCCCGGTTCGCAATCTGCCCATTAGCACGACATCAAGCACAGTAATGGGAAACTGGGGGTCAAAACTCAGGTATTGAGGCATATAGCCGACACGATGCCGCATTTTTCCAGGGGTTTTGCCAAACACCAAGACTTCACCGGAAGTGGGTTTTTGCAGGCCTAGAACAAGTTTGATAAGGGTGGACTTTCCGCCACCGTTTGGGCCGACAATGCACATCGATTCCCCCCGCCGAAGATTAAATCGGATTCCGCTAAGTACACTTTTTCCAGAGACATAGCCAAAATTGACCCCCTTAAATTCTATGGCCTGCTCCGAGGTGGCGCCTTGCTGTTTTTCGGATTGCTGGGTTCTGTTCACCGGAACGCTCGGGATCTTTTAAAGCCGGGATTATGAACCGGAAAATCCTTCGACGATGGCATCTGTGATGGCATGCAGATTTGCCATCACATCTGGTGCGAGAGGATCCAGAATAGCAACCTTGGCACCAAGCTCTTTGGCAATTACCTCAGCGCTGCGTGGATCAAACTGTGGCTGTATGAATATGATTTGGATTTTTGCTGCCTTGGCCACGGCAAGGAAGCCGATAAGTTCATTCGGGGTTGGGCTGTTACCACCAATCTCGATCGCGATTTGCTCAAGGTCATATTCATTGGCGAAGTATCCAAATGCAGGATGGAAAACAAAAAATTGCCTTCCACTGAAGGGCTTGAGTTTGCCTTTAATCTTTTCGTGGGCCTGGTTTAGTTCTGCCTGAGCGGTCTTGAGATTTTCTGCAAATTGAGCAGCCTTATCGGGTATTGCCGCGCCAAGTGCTTTTTCGATGTTATCAAGCTGAACTTTGATAGAATAGGGCGCTAGCCATACGTGTGGATCAGAATCGTGATCATGGTGATCGTGCCCGCCTTCGGCTTCGCCTTCGTCCTCGTCCTCTTCTTCGTGATGGTGGTGTTCAAGTTCTAGCTTTTCGATTCCAGCTGCGGCATCGGCTACTGTGATTCCTGCATTGGTGTCAGTGATTTTGTCAATAAGTGGCCCTTCAAAAGGCATACCCACGGTGAACAGGATATTTGCCATTCCCAAAGTCTTCATCTGTGCCGGGCTTGGGGAAAAGGTATGGGGATCCTGTCCTTTATCGACCAGAGTATCTACATGCACGTGGTCTCCTCCAATCTTGCTAACAAGATTTGCAAGTGGCGGGACACTGACCATGACCCTTAGTTTATCGGGCGCGCTAGGCGGGCTTACCTGTTCTTTTTTGTCTCCTTTGCAGGCATTGAGCATGCTGATGGCGAAAAAAAGAGTCAGCCCTATTCCTGCTGTTTTTAATTTGTGAAACATGTTACTAGAATTGCCAATTCTAACGCAAAACCGCCACAAGTGCTATTTAATTGCATCAACGGGATATTGCTATTTCTGGTGTAAGCGTTACTTTTATCCCCCTCACCCTCAACATATATTAAAAACCTCAAACTCGATCATTTTCAATGAAACGCCCGTTTAGCATTATTATTACGATTTTTGCCCTCATGCTTCCTGCTTTTGGACAGGAAGGAAAGTCCAAGCCGGCAGCTAGTGCTCAGTCGCCGGCCAAGCCCAAGGTTACCAACGAGCACAAGGACATGAAAATTGTCAGTTACCTTATTGGTGCCGATATCGGTACAAACATGAAGAGCGGTAATCTTGATGTCGAAATTGATCGCTTCATGGCGGGCTTTAAGGCCGCTCTGAGCGGCGAGTTGCTTGAGTATTCTGACCAGGACAAAAACAGGATTTTGAGGGCATTCAGTCAGGATCGGCAGGCTATTGCGCGTAAGCAGTCTCAAATCAAGGCGCATGGTCTTGAAGCCATTGAGCAATGGGATGCACTGGCAGCCAAGAACAAGGCGGCTGGGGAAAAGTTTCTTGCCGCGAATGCTAAGAAAGAAGGTGTCAAAACAACTCCAAGCGGACTGCAATACAAGATTATTACCGCGGGTAATGGTGACATCCCGAAATTGACCGACCGTGTTAAGGCAAAATATCGCGGCACCCTCATTGACGGGACGATGTTTGATGAATCCAGGGGTGGAGCGCCTACTCCTTTTAGTGTGCGTGGTGTGATTAAGGGGTGGACAGAGGCACTACAAATGATGCCCGTCGGCTCAAAATGGCAGCTTTTTATACCTTCCGAGCTTGCTTATGGTGATCTTGGCCGCCGCCCGCCCATTGGCCCTAACTCCACACTGATTTTTGACATTGAACTTGCCGAGGTGACCAAGCCGGCTCCGCAGGTTAGCCCACCAGTAAGGGCTCCCATCCGAAAGCCCAGCACACCTGCAGGTAATTCCACAAAGAAGCGTAAGCCGATTACCGCCTCAACACCTCCGGTTGCTGTTGAGTTTCCCAAGGAGAAGGGTGGAAAAATCAAGGTGACACCCGTGGATCCAAAGACAGGCAAGCCCATTGGCAAGACCAAGTTGATTGAACCCAAGGCTCCTGCTAAGCCTGAGACGAAGAAATAGCCGAGGATCGGTTTCCCATTGCTGGCTCATTCTTCTGACCGTGTTCCATTCCTGCATTGGATGGATGCGAGTAGGCACGTTGAAGCACTTTCGAAGAGGAATTTCCGCAAGTAACTTGCATTAGGGGTCAAAAATACATATTTTCTGGTTATGACTATTTTTCTACGTCCAACAATCACGGCTTTCTTCTCTCTCCTAATGGCTTTGAGTGCCACGCGTTTCTCAATCGCGGAAGATGCCAAGCTTGCAAATACGCCTCATGGAAAGATTGAGGTTCTGCTAGTCGACGGCCAAAACAATCACGACTGGAAAAGATGTTCGCCTGTGATGATGGCAACGCTAGAAGCTACTGGCCGATTCAAAATCGAGCAGGCCACAGTATCTAAGAGTCAAGTTGCTGACTTCAGCCCTGACTTCACAAAGTATGATGTTGTTCTTTCCAACTACAATGGTGCGTCATGGTCGGAAAAGACCAAGGCAGCATTTGTTAAATATATTCAAAATGGCGGCAGCCTTGTTGTGGTTCATGCCGCCGACAATTCTTTCCCTAAATGGAAGGAATTTAATGAAATGATTGGTCTCGGCGGTTGGGGCGGTCGCAACGAGAAAGACGGCCCCTATGTTTATTGGAAAGATGGTAAAATTGTAAGGGATGATTCCAAGGGACGAGGCGGTTCCCATGGTAGCCATTGGGAATACAAGGTGATAGTTCGTGAAAAAGATCATCCAATTACACGCGGATTACCTACTGAATTTTTACAAGCGAAGGAGGAACTCTATGACCGCCTACGTGGTCCTGGAAAAAATATGACGATCCTTGCAACCGCATTTGCTAAAGGTGGCTCTGAGCGGCACGAACCCGTATTGATGACCATCTCGTACGGTAAGGGGCGGATTTTTCATACAGTCATGGGGCATAGCCACACTTCCATGAAGGGTGTTGCCTTTCAAGAGACGCTGATCCGAGGTACGGAATGGGCGGCAACAGGGAAGGTTACGTTTCCCTCTGTGACTGCCGCCGAACTGCCTGTGGATCGTGCTGCTTCCCGGGATCCAAAGGATATCAAGCCGGCTCATTGATTTTAACCATTATATCTATAACCAAATCTCTGAATTATGAACCTACTATCATCCATAATTATTCTGGCATTCACGAGCGTGATCGCTTTTTCATCAGCCTCATTTGCCGATGAGAAGAAAAAAATTGTTTTTCTCGCTGACGGAGGCAAGAACTCCAAGACTCATGCACATGAGAGTGGCAATGCTCTCCTAGCCAATGCTCTGGAAGAAAGCGGGCTTGGTTTTGAGACTTCCCTTCATAAAGGCTGGCCGACTGATGCGAAGGCCTTTGATGGAGCGGATTGCGTTGTTATTTTCTGCAACGGTGGTGGTGGGCACCTTGTCATGAAGCATCTCGACCAGTTCGAAAAGTTGATTGATGACGGTGTGGGAATTGTGTGTATGCACTATGCGGTAGAGGTTCCCAAGGGGCGTTCAGGCGACCTTATGCTTGATGCTACAGGTGGCTATTTCGAGACTCACTGGTCGGTTAACCCACACTGGAAAGCTGAAATTAAGACTTTACCAAAGCACCCGATCACTCGTGGCGTGAAACCCTTTACGCAGGATGATGAATGGTATTACCACATGCGCTTCCAACCGGAAATGAAGGGCGTGACGCCCATACTCTCTGCTCATCCGCCGCAAAGCACCATGAAGCGAAAAGATGGCCCACACTCTAATAATCCGCATGTCCGCAAGGCAATGGCAGAAGGAAAAATTCAGCATATCGGCTGGGCTTACGAGCGACCTAATGGCAAGGGACGCGGCTTTGGAACCACAGGCGCGCACTATCACCATACTTGGGATAGTCATGATTGGCGCACACTCATTCTCAATGCTATTGCATGGACCGCCGGCGTTGAGGTGCCAAAGAAAGGTGTTCCATCAAAGCCGAATCCAGTGAAAGGTGGCGGGAACTAGAAATATATATTTTGATGAACCGATCTCAATTTCTCCGCATCGCTCTTGCCGGCAGTTTGGTGCCAGGTTTTGCAGGAGCCGCCAATGATGAAGCGAAGCAAACGCTCAAGAAACAAAAAACAAGTGAGGGTAACAAAAAAGATTGGATTCAGCTTTTCAATGGCAAGGATCTCGCTGGATGGACTCCGAAGATTCGCTATGAGCCGTTAGGTGAAGACAAGCGCAAAACTTTCAGCGTTTCAGGAGGGGCCATTCAGGTCAATTACGAGAACTATAAAGAGTTTAATCAAACTTTTGGTCACCTTTTTTTCAATACTCCGTATTCCCGTTATCGGTTGCGTGTTGAATACAGGTTCTTAGGCGAGCAACTGAAGGGTGGTCCGGGATGGGCGTATCGTAACAGTGGCCTTATGCTTCACGGGCAGGATCCCAAAACGATGAAGGTTGACCAGGATTTTCCGAATTCAATCGAAGTGCAACTGCTAGGGGGCAAGGGAGAAGGGAAGCGCACAACCCTAAATCTTTGCACGCCGGGTACGGATGTAATCATGAACGAAAAGCCCCTGAAGAGGCACTGTATCAGTTCTACATCAAAGACTTACCATGGCGATCAGTGGGTGACTGCTGAGGTGATGGTAGATGGGTCAAAAGAGTTCAAACATATTGTAGAAGGAGAAGTCGTCCTTGAGTATCAACATCCGCATCTAGACAATGGAACGCGACTCGAAGGCGGGACAATTTCACTGCAGAGCGAAAGCCATCCTTGCGAATTTCGTAAGGTGGAATTGCTGCCTCTGGATTAATTTCGTTGATTAAACACAACCTAATCCCTGTTTTTTTCCGGATTATGCTTTGTGATTATTATTGCTATTCGGCGTAGCTTCCTGTTTATAGCCATTTAGTAGTAATGGCAGAAGAAAACATAGCAGTTGGGGTATTGGGCCTCGGTATCATTGGCAGCCGGGTGGCGCAGAACCTGCGTGACAAGGGCTGGAAAACTTTCGTCTGGAACCGAACCCCACAGGAGCACCCGGATGTTTTGGATTCGCCTGGAGCTGTTGCCGGCCAGGCTCAAGTGCTCCAGATATTTGTTCGTGACGGCGATGCTCTGCTCTCTGTAGTGGATGCTATTGCCGCGCAACTTGGTGAAGGGCATGTGGTCTTGAACCATGCAACGGTCTCACCGGCAGCTACGAATGAGGCAGCCCTTCGTGTGAGCAAGACGGGTGCTGCTTTCCTTGACTGTCCTTTTACTGGAAGCAGGGATGCTGCGGAGCAGGGAAAGCTTAACTACTACGTGGGTGGTGAGCGGGCAGTAGTGGAGAGGATTCGTGCGGTTCTGGATGCCAGTGCCCAGACGGTTACACTGCTTGGGGACATCGGCCATGCGACCGTATTGAAGATTGCAACCAACATGATTTCAGCCACAACAGTGGCCATTCTTTCAGAGGCATTGGCGGTTTGTGAAAAAGGGGGAGTTGACCCTCAGAAAATGGAACAGGCACTTGCGGTCAATGGTTGCGCATCCGGATTATCAGGAATGAAGCTGCCGACGATGTTAACCGGAGATTACCTGCCTCATTTTTCACTCAAGAACATGCTGAAGGATGCAAATTTCGGCTTGGCACTAGCTGATCAAAGCGGAATGAAACTCCCTGTTCTTTCATCTGCAGCAACTGCCATGATTCAGCAAATGGAAGCAGGGAGAGGAGAGGATGATTATTCGGTGGTATTTGAGAACTTTCGTGATTAGTAGGGTACATAGGGCAGTTCAAATGTATCATGAAATCCATTGATCTTTCCACCCGTGCGAAGTTTCGACTTTCAGGAAGTGATCGTGTCCGCTACCTGAACGGTCAGGTCAGCAACGATGTCACCAAGGCAGGTGTTGATTGCGCGATTTCCGCCTGTGTCACTTCGGTCAAGGGTGGGCTCGAGGCTCTAGTCTGGATTACCGTTGAGGCTGATGATCAGGCTTTCCTGATTGATGTGGATGCTTCACTGCGAGAGGCTTTATTCCAGCGGCTTTCAAAGTATATGATCGCAGATGATGTGCAACTGGATGACTGCACCGAGGAATACCTGCTGATTCATGATCTTGATTGCGGCTCAGGCGGTATCGTCTCTGAGAGGTATGCCATGCCAGGTAAAGACAGGTGGGTCATTCCGGGCAGTCTCCCTGCGGGCACCGACTGGATGAGTGAGTTTGATGCCGAGATCTTGAGGATTGAGCGTGGCATCCCATTCTGGGATCATGAATTGACCCAAGGACTATTACCCGCAGAGGCATTGCTCGATCTAAAAAGTGTGGATTTCCACAAAGGTTGTTACGTTGGTCAAGAGGTGATTTCACGTATTCAGAGCGTTGGGCGAATCAGACGCTCTCTGGTGGCGCTTGCTTTCAGTGGTGGATGCCCTCAGCCGGGTTGGAGTCTTCTTGATGCTGCAGGGAAAAAAACCGGTGAAGTGACCAGTGTCGTGGAGTCTTCAACAGGTTCACTGATTGGCCTCGGGTATGCCAAGTGTGACTTGATTGTGACCGCGGCGGCTTGCCCTGATAGTGGACTGTCTTGTATGGCGACAAAGCGATCCAGTGCGTTCGCCGGAGAGTAAGTGGGTGTTGTTCTAGGCAGGCTAATCACATCGCAGGAATTTCCTTTGGTGTGATAAAGTGTAAAAGCTTTCCGCAGTCCGGTCCGATTTCACCCCAGTAATTGATATCCAGTTCAATGATGGCTACGGCACATGTGGTGAACCGATTGATCTCGTTGCCGCTGGTAATGTGGTGTGCAAGCTCATGAGTGCCTGGGTTATGGCTGACAATCATGAGATGCTGGTTGCCGGCAGTATCATCGAGAGATCGAATGATATCCTCATAATCAGGAATATCTGCCAGATATAGATCTTTTACAGACTGAATTTTTTCCTGCCCGAATTGTAGTTGTTTTGCGATTAGCTTAGCAGTCGTTATGGCCCGGGTTGCCGTACTGCTGAGTATGATGTCCGGCTTGACATCGTTTTCCATAAGATAATTTCCCACTTTGGGTGCGGCTTCCAGTCCACGTTTATTCAGCGGCCTGTCATGGTCATCCAAATCGGGGTATTCCCAGTCGGATTTGGCATGGCGGATAAGCGTGAGGCGTTTCATCGGGTATGTTCAGGGAAGTCCCTGCGGTAGCTGGCAAGCAGGCTAGGGAAATCATTTGGCATGAGGTATATACGGCCACGGATGCGCTTGCTTTCGCCGGGTGCCAGTCCACCAATGCGAAAGTCGCTGTGAAGGCAGCGAATGACTCCCTGAAAGAGTTCCTGATATGGTTCCCAGGCAAGGGCCAGGATCCACTTGTCATCTTTACTGACACAGCCAATAAGCCCTAGGTAGGGCACCTTGGGATGCAGTGGTCGCGGATTGACATCCGCGCGGGGGACGTGATTTGGACACCATACCTGTCCGGGGGTATAGCGGGCTTTTAACGACCAATCAGAAGTGGGCATAAAATCTGGCTTGTCATCACTGTCCTGAAAAATGAATGATTTCGCAAGGTAGGCATATTTGTTTTCAGTTACGCTGGGTCCAGTTCCGGTGAAGGGTCCGACACGCGTGCAGGGTTGTGCCCAGTGTGCCTGAGAAACCTCACTTGTCTTGTTTGTGGCATTTAGCTCAAAGCTTACTCCATCAGCTATGGCGCGGATCACATGGTCTACCGTTACCCCGTCTTCCAGTGTGCATTGCAACCTCAGCTGTGTCTTATCATCACTGATATCGATCAGCTTGGTCTTGTGGTTGATGAGCGTCTTACCCCAGACTCTGCTGGTCGATTCAGGCTTGCAGTAGGCTTCAAGATACCAGGTTTCGATCTTTCCACCTGGGATGCTTGGGTGGTGGATCGTGAGGATATTATCTTTCCACGCTAGGGTAATGAGTGATGCTTTTTGTCCAGGTTTTCCAGTGCCTGCCAGTGAGAGCCCGAGGAAAAGAAGCGCGGTTGCCAGGAGGGCGGGTTTGTTCAGGCCATTCATTGAACAAGTCTGATGCGGTAGAAGCGTTTTATTTCTCCTGTTACACTCTGGTCCACGTGGCTGGTTGTGGAACCTGCAGAAGCCGGCACGTTCGACAGGGTTTGCCAATCTTGCATATTCATACTGAATTCAATCGCGTAGGTTCGACCCGGTGCGCTTTCCCAGGTAACGGTAATACTGCCGTTTGGTGCGGCGGTGATCGATTGCCACTTGAGTTGAGAGTTCAAGTCAAGGGGGTCAGTTCCTAGCGCAATTTCTTCACCATCTGAAAAGCCATCACCATCGGTATCGGGATTTGCCGGGTCGGTTCCTGCTGCAGCTTCCTGCGAGGCTGTAAGTCCGTCACCATCGAGGTCGTCATTTTCGGTGGGTGGCCGACCGAAGTTGAGTGCTTCGCTGTTGTAACTGGCTTCAATCTCACTTTGGCTAAGTGCGCGTGAGTAGACTTTGACCATTGCAATGGAAAATGAGCCAGAACTGGTTTGCCAGCGACTGCCGTTAGACTGGGTTTGCGCTCCTATGACAAATGGCAGGGGTTGGTTGCCGGAATCTGTGCCTGGAATGATCAGCGGGTCATGATCAATAAAGTTGCTTTCTACACCATTGGTGAAGACCGTGGATCTGCCGGAACCATCATAAGTGTAGGCAATATGAGACCATATGTTGGGCTCTTCATTATTTGCCCATCCCATGGCCGTGGAAAATCCCCAGTGCTCAGTGGCTCCAACAGAGTCGATGGAACCATGATTAAGCGAGACCATGCTACCGGAACCACCGTCTTGGCGTCCCCAGGAGACTACAATTTCCCTTTTGCTGACACTGGGGTTGTATATCCATGTCTCGACAGTGTGAGGGTTGTTTCCTAGGACAGATGCCGGTGCTGTCGGTCCGACATACCAGTCACTGGTGCCGTCAAAGGCAATGGAAGTTACACCGGCAGTTATTCCGGCAACAGGTTGATCTGTTTCTGCTACGAAGTTTCCACCGGCCAATCCGGTATTGGGCCATGACGCAACCGGGCCGATATTGAAGCCGCGGGCATCAAGCAGCACCAACAAGCCGTCAGAGATACTCAGCGTTATTGGAATATTTTTGGGTGTATTCAGTGTGCCGGGCGCAGTCAGGCTAACAGTGCCGTTGTAAGTGCCTGCTGACAGGTTGGCCGTGTTAAACGTCAGGGTGTGGTTCTGCACATCTGCGGGACCATTGGAAGAACCGTTTGACGGGGTAACACCGATCCATGAGACATCCGCAGAGATCACATAGCTCATGTTTGTGTTGGCTTCACCATTCCAGACATTGAACGATTGGTTTTCAGAATTTTCACCTTCCTGAGCGGTTAAGCTCAAGCTGTTTAGGTTGGTTGTTATCAGGGGTTGGGCAACACGAACGGTTACCGGTATAATGAATGGAGAGTTGCCCGCTTGAGGGTCTGTGATGGTGACTGATGCCGTGTAAGTGCCACCAGCCAGTCCTGCCGTGGAAAATGCTAAGGTATGGGTATTGTTGTCGCTAAGTCCGCTTGATGTTCCCGTTGGCGGTGAAACACTCAGCCAAGATGCATTGTCACTGATTGTATAATTGAGAGTGTCACTGCCGGAGTTACTCAAAATAAATTCTAACGATGGTGTATTTTCCCCAAAGGTGGAAGTAAGTGAAACTTCTGTGGCATTGCTCTCGATCCTTGGAGAAGTAGGCGGCAGGCTGCTTTCGCCCGGGGTCCCGCCGGGATCTGCTGAAAGCTTCCAGTTTAGGGGTTCTGTTCCGAACTCATTGCCGAATACACGTTCAATAGAGTAACCAGTACCCAAGCCGCCGGTCGGCCAGGGCTCCACGATATCGTAGCGCACGGCGTCAATTTCTATATACTCGGGATTTGGCTCGCCCTGCTCCGGCATTTGTAGGCGGATGTTTTCGCCATTGTCCTGAAGGGTGCCGTTGTAAGGGCCGTAAACGGCTATAGAGGGGTCAATTGAGTTCTGAGCCCTGAAGGTGTCCGGGTCACCGCTGACAATAAGGGCGGTTCCTCCGAATGCCAGTGTTTGCCCCGCAGGGAAATCAAAGTCAAGGCCGTTGATCTTCCAGACATGTGCGGGGATGGCAGTATCGAAGAGGTTAATTGCCTCACTGCCGATGTTCTGTATTTCAATCCAGTCCATGCCGCCGAGTTCATTCTGATACATAACCTCAGTAATGACTACAGGACCGACCAGTGGGTTGGTATTTTCTAATCCCAAGGTCACTTGATTCTGGGCCGTGAAAAATTTCTCTCCCTGTGAATTGGCGTGGCTGCCGAAGCTGATTCCATTTCGGGCTGCACCAAAGTCGCGGTCGGCGGCGAAGCGAACCGGCATGTTGTTGATTGTTTCAATAAGGTAAATCTGGTCACCGCCTGAGCCGATGGCGAATTCCCAGTCTTGGGGCACGCCAGCGTTCGGGTTCCATAGCCCGTTCGGGTTAAAATTGGTCTCGTCAATGACCAGATAGCCTCCGGCAGGTACAGAAGTGCCCTGCGGGATTTGGTATTTCTGCCAGTTTGTGTCAGAGTCAGAAAGATGCCAATCCGAGATATCAATTGGTGCATTGGTCAGGTTGCGGATTTCCACGGCATCCAGTTCGGGGAGGTCTGTATGGGTAAGGATCTCGGAGATCTCCAGCTCGGCATTTGGGTTGCTACCTGCGCTTCCGGGGCTACCTCCAAAGTCAATACTGGCACGCCAGTTGTTGCGGTCATCGTAGTTGCCTTCCGGATCGATGATTTCGAGGCTGCTGCCGCCACCGTCTGGACGGGATGGCCAGTTGTTTCCATCACTGTACTCGAACCGATGAATGACGTTGCCTTCGGGATCGCGGAGGACAATTTCCTCTCCACCGTTGGAAAGTGAACCGCCGGACCATTCGGCAATGATCGGCACGCCTGCACCGTAGATAGCAGCAAATGCCACGGCATCACTGGTGACAACGGCCCTTGTCCCAGGATTAAGGACGTAGCTCGGCATAACCAGTTCGTTAAAAGGTGATCCGCCTTCAAAGCGGACTCCGGCCAAGTCTATTGGCACGTTACCGGTGTTCATTAATTCGATGAATTCAATCCCGCTACCATTGGGTGCATTGTACATAATCTCGGTAATGCGCAGGGCATCGAGATAATCATTGGAAAGGCCGGGATCGATGAGCAATACATAGTCAAATTCAAAGCGGGCGTTTCTGGCACTGCCGGTACTGGAAAAGACCCCCCCCTTGCGAGCAGTGGTTCCGGCGGGCAGTGAACGGCTGTAGATGTTGATCCATTCTCCAGGTTCCCCGCGTCGCTGGAAAAGCAGCTGGTTTCCAGCACGGCGAATACGTATGGTCGCGTCGCTCATACTCCAACCGGTTGTGCTTAGCTGAGTGTAGTTTCCGCCTGTGGACCGCTTCACGCGCAGGTAGTCACCATCTTCAATCATCAAAGTGTAACGGGTGTTTGTTGTACCTTCCCGCAGTTCGACCATTAAACCGGTGCCGAAGTCACCTTGTTGAAGGCTGTCCAGTGATACATCAGTATGTAGGGACCAGTCAGTTGACTCAGGCAGTTCCCGCCAAAGGAACGGATGCCTGGCGTTGTTCATGGTCAGCGGCAGAGCATCAGCTTCGCTGATTGACATTACCAGCTTGCCGGGGCGGTCGTCCAGTGAATACCACGCCGCGGGAGAGTCTCCATCCCGCAGTTCGATGTCTTCCGCTGTCCAATAATCTTCTAGTATTGGTTCGCTGAAGTTACTTTGTCCCGATGCGGCAAAGACCGCTGCCTCACGAGTCAGGGTTCTTTCCCTGCCATCGCCGTCTGTAGCCTGTAGCGTGAACTCATAAAGTCCAGGAGAGCCGAAGCGGGACACAGCATTCGGGCTTGATACATTGGAAAGGTTGGTGCCTGCGGCCGGGCTGACTGTCCACAAATAGCTAAGCGCTGTGCCTTCCGGGTCATAGCTTGCTGATGCGTCGAGATCGATTTTCTCGGAGAGGTCGACGTTGAAGGATCCAGGGTCGGGATTCAACGCAATGACAGGTCTTGCGTTGCTTGTTTTGTTGACTGTATAGGTGTCTGTGTCGACCACATTGCCTTCGGCATCAACAGCCTGCACAGTGAGGTTGTTTGTTCCTTGCCTAAGCTGGATATTACTCAGAGTCCACGCAGTCTGGCTGGTGAAGTTCCATTCTGCCTCGGGATGCCCGACTACCTGCACGGCAAAAACTTCATAACCGCTATTACCATTGAGTGTGATGTTGTCAGCAGAGGTTGTTGATGACGATCCGTTAATGCTGAAGCTGGTGTTAAAGGCGCTACCGATTTCACTTTCCGCTCTCCCCCGGCGGTTGTTGTGCCAGCTTGTATAGGTGCCCTCGTTGCTGCTATAGGAGTTTGAGGCATCCTCCTCGCAGTCAAACCATGCCTGCAATCGGGGGCCGGTTGCGGCAAAATCATTGATCATCTTACCGAGGTAGTAGTTTACCCTTTGTCTCACATACGGTTTGTCGAAGAAGTTCCGGACGCCGGCAAGGTTACCGAAGAATGCGGCGCCGGAACTGCCAAAGGTAAGGTCAGAGTCCCACTGGATAAGCATCCACTTGCCGTCCGAATAGCGCCGCAGGAAGTAGCCGTTTTTGCCGCGATTGCGAGTCAGGGTGTCCCAGTCGTCGCACCAACCGCGAACTACGGCATTGGCTGCCATCATATCAATATCGGCCATTCTCTCAATTTCCTCCCGGGTAAAGGAGTTGGTGCCGACTTTGTTTACCCAAGTGGTGAATGAGGAGAAATCATACTCGGTTTCCCTGGAGCGCTTGATCCACTCAGAATGATAGCGTTCCGGTTCATGGGTGTTTTTCCAGCCCCAGTCTGCATTTCGCTGGGCACGGCCCCAACCGTCATCAAACCACCATTCATCATCAATTCGGTAGAGTTCTCCCTTTTCCCCGTTTTCCCAGTTGCGTTTCAGGAAATCATTCGCATTCGGTTCAAGGTCTTCGCGTAGACTGGCTGACCCTCCGTTGTAAATTACCCGTACAAACTCGTTCTCATTAGCAGCGTGACCGCAGAGGTAGAGCCAATAGCGAATGATTCGCCCATGATAGGCTCTCCCGCCCCCGGCATCAGAATCAATAGAGCGCTTTGAGTAGCCGCGAAAACGCTTATCACCGGGGGTTTTCCATTTGGCTTTCGATAGGCCATTGCCATTATCCCGAGTCCATGGGCTACCACTTTTGCGCAATTCACAGTTGTAGATAATATCTTGCTCATTGGAGATAAAGGTGGCGTTAAAGTATTGATTAGAAAGACGAGGGAAATCGTAATCGCGTGAGGAACTCTCACCGGTATTCGTGTTCAGTGATGCCCTGTCGTATTCGGATATGACAAAGCGCTGCGTGCGCAGATCGGTGGCAATGTTACTATTGTCGACCACCCACATTGCCGGTTTTTCCGGGGCGAGTCCCGGGGCAATGGAGTTTCCTCCGGCGTTGTTTGCCCGGACATAGAACTGCACAACGGCGTTGTCACTTTGGTGCTCAGTGATAGTCGCGGAGTAAACCCCGTCGCCGGCAACTTCATCACCGTTTACCCCATTGTCGTTCATTGCCGTCGTCTCGTAAGCGGCATTGCCGGAACTGTCGTCTCGCCTGTGGTGCACATTGACCGAGCTTAGTGTATTTGCTGACTCGACATTGGCGGTAACAATGACCGCATCTGAGGAACTGGGAACTGCCGGGTTGTGTTTAAGGTTTGAGACTGTTGGTGCTGGTGCATTAATAATCGCACTGTTAGCGCTGCCGGCAGTACCGAGGTTATTGGGAACAGGAATGCGCAGTATGCCTCCAAACGAACGATCCCAGGTGTTCACAACAAGTGTGGGTTTGCCCGAAATCCAGCGAGCCTGACAACTGAAAGTCAAGGTGTCGTTCTGACTGATCTGGGTAATGTCAATTTCACAGCGGTTGGCTTTGTTGTCACCATGGCCGGAGGAGATCAGGTGAAATTCGTTGCCAAAGGTATCACTGGCATGGTGGGTGCCCTGACAGAGCCAACCGCCGGCACCGCTGCCGTTGCGGGAAGTGACTTCGCCACCGCCGGGCAGGATATTTGTGTTGCTGTTGTTGCGGGTTAACTTGACGTTGCGCAGCGCGATGTGGGCATCGCCGATACCAAACATATGCAATTCCTCGTGATCGCTTTCCGATCCGCGTGTTGTCAGGCGCTGGTATTGTTCACTGATTGTGAAAGTTTGCCAGTTTGACTTGTTATCCTCCTGCGAGTCCGCCCAGGCGGTTGGCTTGGAGTTGTCCATCTCCGGATGGCGCAATTCCAGGCTGCTGCCCCCACCAGCAGCAAGTGCCGGCCAGTCGCCGCCGGTGTGGTAATGCACCTCGTCGGCTGTATTACCCCAGCTATCAATAAGTCTTAGTAACTCACCACTATTTGCCAGATTTCCCGAATAGGGGCCTAGAACTTCTGCAGCAGGGAATGCTGAGGATGTAAGCACGGGGTTGGCAGCGATGACAAGGTAGTCACCCGGAGCAAGCGTGGTTCCACCCGGGAATGTGTAATCCACGCCTTGGCTTAGCTTCCATCCGGAAAGATCAATGGTCGTATTTCCTTTGTTGAAGAGCTCGATAAACTCGCCATCCCGGTGCCTGCTTGGAGGCTCAACCATTAATTCGTTAATCACAATATCTGTATTGCGATCCGGGTTGTTGGCCGCATTGCGACTGCCCTGCCCGGAGGTAAAGAACTTGCCTGATCCGTCCGGGTAGGCGGCATTGTGGCTGCGCCCATCCTGTGGATTAATGCTGATGGCATCTAGGACATTATTGCTTGAATCGATAAGGAAGAGTGTCATTTCCCCGCCTGAGGCTTCGAACTCTGTATCCCAGCTTGCAAAGGCACCTGCGGCAATTGCATTTCCAAGGGGTACCTTGTCCGCAAAATCCTTTTCGCTGGCCAACCAGAGCCCGGTTGTGGTTACTGATGTGTTGCCACGGTTGAAGAGCTCAACCCAGTCAGCCTTTCCGTTTGCATTAAAGTGCACTTCATTGATGGCAAGAAATGCACCTAGTCCGCTTGCACTTGAGTTAGGAGCGTTGCGGGTGGGGGAGGTGAATAGGAACCAGGAGCCACTTCCCGCTGGCTTTCTTCCCAGTGAGCGTCCGTTTAATGGCATATTAGTGCTTATGGCATTGGCTACGGTAGTGCCATCAGACTTGGTCAGGTAGACCACAGTTGGTGAAGCGATGGCGAGAGAAGACTCCGTGAAGCCAACAGAGGCGAGGCCACCTGCTGGGATATTCAGTGTACCGGGAATCCGGAACTGGGTCAGATCAGATGGGTTGTCGCTCAGGTACCATTGGCCGATGTTAATTGTAGCATTTGTTGGGTTGTAGAATTCCACAAAACCGTTTCCAGCTGAAGTGGGTAAGACTTCATTGATAATGACAGATGGCTGTGTCGGGGCGGATATGCTTACCCGGGCTCCGAAGATGAAGTCCGAGCTTGAGCTGTTTGTCTGCCTGCCGGCGGCGGCTATCACATTAGTGCCGTTTACCAATGACACGTTTGTGGTTGAAATAACGCCCAGTTCCTCTGTTGCGTTGCCCACTGTGCGGCTGGCCGTGCTGGTATGGCCAGCACTACTGGTAGTACCGATACCGCCAATCCATTGGCCGTTAAGCCAGAATCCAGCGCCGTCATCATTAATCAAGTCGACCGTTAGAGTGACACCTGCTGTTGGGCCATTGTAGGTAAATTCCTTACGGAAATAGTAGCTGATGTGGTTTGCATTATCTGAGCTATTGAGCAGAGCGGTATTGAGGCCGGGGGCAGGGAGTGCTGAATTTTCAAAGCCATAAAGGCCGCCGTTGTTTCCGCCTGCATTTGCCCGAGTCCAGCCGGAATGGTTGAAGTCGTAGTTTACGTTTTTCCAGGTGGTGCCAAGATCGATATTCTGGTCGTTAAAATCCCAGGCATCCGCATAACCGATGTAGGGGATGCCTACTGTCAGGTCGACTTCGGGGTTTGAGTATGGTTCCTCGGCTGCAGCTGGTTCAGAAGATCCGGGTGTTGAGGTTGCAGTGGGGCTGGCCTTCCAGAGGCGGTAATCGTCGATTTTCCGACTGTCATCCTGCAGCACGAGGCTGTGGCCGGTGCCGTCTGCTGCCACTGGCCATAGATCTTTGTTGTCGTAACGGACTGTGCATCGAGTAACGCCATTCTTGTCCTTGAGAGTGATGCGTTCACCACCGTTATTGAGGTTGCCACTCCATGGGCCGAAGACACGAATAGCCGGGGGGAGACCGTAAGCATTGCGGAAGGTGGCAGGATCGGTTTCACAGATCACGATACGCTCATATGCTTTGAGAAAGCTTTGCAAGGCAGCACCACTGCTGAATGCGGGAAATTGGTAGGCGACTCCACCGCTCAGTCGCCAGCTGGCAATATCAAAGGGTGTCGTGGTAAGGTTCTCAATCTCGACAAATTCATAACCTCCTGCCGGTGGGTGATACATGATCTCACGGATTACTACCTGTTCGGCTTGCGTAGTCGCGGGAAAAGCAATAACGGCCGCGAAGGTTGCGACGACTGCGAAAAGGGCATGAAGTGACAAGTGTCTGGGAACAATTTTTTCAGGCATTTTTTGGAAAGGTTTTGGGGGAGGGGATGACGATTACAGGGAGGGTCAAATAAATTGGAATAATCATTGCTCCGTGCCGGGGAAGCGCGTGAGCATTCAAGGTTGGGGGATTGGCAGCTTACCTTAGACCATCTATGCTTAAAACCGAGGTTTGCTAAAAGCTAGGGAAGCGATGGTTGCGGTTGGGCTTTGGTGTATTGTGATTTTAATATACTATAATAATAATTAGAATAATCAATGAGATAGCCTTGATTGAGGAGGAACCGGTGCCGGATAAGCGCGATAAAAAACGCCATTTGTCCTAAGACTCTGATTCCTATCTTGACTCCCTAAGCATCCGGTGCGCCAAAGGCAGGATTCATTTGTTGAACTATTACCCCCAACCTTAAATGATCTAACCAGAGTTTAGCCGGCGTCTGCATACTACCTTTAGAAATAAGGCGATCATGATTGATGCAAAAATACGGGATTAGCAGATATCCGGAAGAAAGGTTAAGAACAGATTAAATATCATGAAATTGAATGAAAAAA
>Ga0115011_10001227_pt1 | contig 18683 bp, 14 predicted proteins | sample TroAtlMetagenome_2_FD_88705 | JGI IMG/M metagenome (GOLD analysis project Ga0115011, IMG submission 88705) | Marine eukaryotic phytoplankton communities from Atlantic Ocean - Tropical Atlantic ANT8 Metagenome | ecosystem: Environmental > Aquatic > Marine > Oceanic | place: Tropical Atlantic...
ATTTAAAGTGATTACTGAAAAAGTATTACAGGAAGATTTAGAAAAATTTATAAACAAAGAGAAGATAGAAGTATTATTAGTAAGATCTGCAACTAAAGTAAAAAAAGAATTGATAGATGAATGTCCTAATTTAAAAATTATTGGTAGAGGAGGGGTTGGAATGGATAATATAGATTTAAAATATGCCCAAAAAAAAGGCATTCAAGTTTTTAATACACCGGCAGCATCCTCCTTATCTGTTGCAGAATTAGTATTTACACACTTATTTAATATATCACGATTTATACATGAATCGAATAGAGAAATGCCCTTACAGGGTGAAATCCAATTCAAAGCATTGAAAAAAAAATACTCTAAAGGAAATGAGTTAAAAGGGAAGAAATTAGGGATTGTGGGTTTTGGAAGAATTGGTCAAGAAGTTGCTAAAATAGCTATTGGATTAGGAATGGAAGTAATAGTGTATGATAAATTTATTAAAAAAAGCACAATTGAAATTGAATTTTTTAATAAGAAGAAAATCGCTTTTGAAATAAAAATAAAAACATTAGAAAATTTACTTGAAAAATCAGATTTTATCACATTTCACATCCCTAAAAATAAAAAAGCAACTATAGGAAAAAAAGAGTTTGAAATAATGAAAAAAGGGGTCGGTATTATAAATGCCGCTAGAGGGGGTATTGTCGATGAATTAGCACTTTTAGAAGCCATAAAAAAGGGAAAAGTTAGTGCAGCAGGACTAGATGTTTTCGAAAATGAACCACAACCAAGCGTACACTTACTTATGAATGAAAAAATATCTCTATCCCCTCATATAGGAGGGTCGACCATAGAGGCTCAAAATAGAATTGGATTAGAGTTAGCAGAAAAAATAATTAATTTTTATAATTAGTCAATTGGTCAAAATTTCAGAATTTAAGGCTTTAATGGCAAAAAGAGAAAATCTAAAAAATTTTTCTATAAAATCATATTTAGAACATTCAAAAAAAGATATAAAAGAAAAAATAAAAAAAAATCCTATTAATTATTTAAAAATAATAAACTCAAGTAAAAAAGGTCAAAAAAATAGGTTTAAAGATATTTTTAAAAACTTAAACAACTTTATAGATAAAAAAAATATTATAGAAAAAAAAGAAAAAATATATGTATATCAACAAAGTAATCGAAAAAAAACATATACAGGAATTATCTGCGGTGTTTCTACAAATGACTATAAAAACAAGAAAATTAAAATTCATGAAAAAACAATTGAAAAAAGAGAAAACTTATTTAAAGATTACTTAAAAATATGCAAAATACATGCAGAACCTGTTTTACTTACTCACAAAGAAAATCAACAAATTAACAAATTCATACAAAATAAAATTAAACAAATACCCTTAATAAAATTCACAACAAATGATAAAAAAATACACTCTATATGGGAGATCAGTACAAAAAAAGAAATAAAAGAAACAAAAGAATACTTTAAAAAAATAAATCTTTATATAGCAGATGGACATCATAGAATGTCTTCCTCGTTGTTATATAATGAAGAAAATAATTTAAATAATCAATGTCTTGCTTATATAATTTCGAAGAATCAATTAAAATTAGAAAGTTTTCATAGAATAGTTTCAAATGTCACGATAGAACAAAAAAAAGAATTATTAAAATTTTTAGAAAAAGAATTTACACTAAAAACAGGAAAAGAAAATATTTCTATTAAAAAAAATAAGATCAATATATATCTAAATCAAAAATGGCATAATATTACTTTAAAATATACATCCAAAAAAATAGCAGTACAAACATTATCAGATGATATACTAAAGCCTTTTTTTAAAATAAAAGATATTAGAAAAAGTAAACAAATAAAATTTATCCCTGACTCTAAATTTAAACTATATGAAATTGCTAAAAAAAATAATATAATTTTCTGTTTACCTGAAATAAAAATGGACGATATTTTCAGAACTTCAGACAAAGATCAAACTATGCCTCCTAAAAGTACTTATATAAGGCCAAAATTAAGAACTGGCTTAATAATGATGAAATTAAAATGATCCAAAATAAAATTCAACAAATAAAAAGTGAAATAGGAAACAGAAAACTAATTATTGTTTCAAAAAAAAGAAGTTTGGATGAAATCATGTCTGCATACAACACCGGACATAGAGATTTTGGAGAAAATAGAGTGCAGGAGTTAATTGAGAAATATCATAATTTACCAAAAGACATAAGATGGCATATGATTGGACATCTACAAAAAAATAAAGTAAAATATATCATTCCATTTATACATTTAATACATTCTGTTGATAGTTTAGGATTATTAGAATGGATTAACAAAATATCTAATAAAGAGAATAAAAGAACAAATTGTCTTATTCAAGTAAAAATAGCAGAAGAAGATACAAAATTTGGCTTCTCTAAATCATTGACAGAAAAATTCATTGTTTCAAATTATAAATCTAACTATCCATTTATTAATATAAAAGGATTAATGGGAATGGCAACCGCCACAGACAAAAAAGAAAAAATTGAACAGGAATTTCAAAAATTAAAGTATATATCTATGAAAAACCCCGAATTAAATACTTTATGTATGGGAATGAGCCAAGATTATAAAATTGCAATAAAAAATGAATCAAACATGATTAGAGTAGGTACGTATATTTTCTCCTAAAGAGCTCTTTCTATATTATTTTTTACTCTATCTAAAAGATTTGAAACATCTCCCCCATTGAATGATTGCTCTGTAATTTTTTCAAACAACTCTATATAACGATTTGAAACTAACTGTACAAATTCATTATTCATATCTGGGATTACTTGGCCTGATTTGCCTTGAAATCCATTCTCAATTAACCATTGCCTAACAAACTCTTTAGATAATTGCTTTTGTTTTTCACTATTTTTTTGTCTCTCTTCATATCCTGATAAATAAAAATAACGCGATGAATCAGGTGTGTGAATTTCATCAATAAGTAATATCTTACCATCTTGCGTCTTCCCAAATTCATATTTTGTGTCAACAAGTATTAATCCTTTATCTTTAGCAAATTCCGTCCCAGCATGAAATAATTCTAAAGTTTTCTTTTCTATATATTCATAATCTTCTTCTGAAACAAGTCCTTGTTTAAGTATATCTGAACGAGAAATGTCTTCATCATGACCAACAGATTCTTTTGTAGTAGGAGTTATAATAGGTGTTGGAAATTTATCATTTTCTTTCATTCCTTCTGGCATAGAAACACCACAAATAACTCTCTTGCCTGATCTGTATTCTCTCCAAGCATGACCTGACAAATAACCCCTTATAACCATTTCTACTTTAATAGGCTCACATAATCTACCAATTGTTACCATAGGGTCTGGAGAATTAATTTTCCAATTAGGCACGATATTAGAAGTTAATTCTAAAAAAGAATCTGCTATTTGATTAAGGACTTGACCTTTATAAGGTATTCCTTTTGGTAATACTGTATCAAATGCAGAAATTCTATCAGTAGCTACCATAACTAAAATTTCGTTTTCTATATAATAAACATCACGTATTTTTCCTCTATAAAAATTAGTTTGATTTGGAAAACTAAAATTAGTCTCTATTATTGTATTATTCATTTTCTTTATAAGCTTTAATAATTAATTTAACAATGTGATGCCTTACCACATCTTTATCATCAAGTTTCAAAAATCCAATTTTTTTTACATTTTTTAAAATATTCATAGCATGAATAAATCCTGATTTTTTATTATTAGGTAAATCAACCTGTGTTTCATCACCCGTGATAATAAATTTAGCAGAACTACCCATTCTAGTTAAAAACATTTTCATTTGAGGAATTGTTGCATTTTGAGCCTCATCTAATATAACAAAAGAACCATCTAAAGTTCTCCCTCTCATAAATGCTAAAGGTACAATCTCTATTATTTTATTTTTTATATAATATTTTAATTTAGAAATAGTAACTAAATCGGTCAAAGCATCATATAAAGGTGCCATATAAGGATCAATTTTCTCTTTCAAGTCACCTGGCAAAAAACCTAAACTCTCCCCACTTTCAACAGCTGGTCTAGCAAGTACAATTCTTTTAACCTCCTTATTTTTCAAGGCTTTAACAGCTAAACAAACTGAAATGTATGTTTTCCCTGTTCCTGCTGGCCCAGAAACAAACAAAAGATCATTTTTTTGAGATAAATCAACCATCATCTTTTGTTTTTTAGTCTTAGGTTTAATTATCGAAGAATTAGTATGTAATATTATATCTTCACTAAATAATTCACTAGACCTATTCATAAGTATTGCCTTAAAATCGTTATGACTGATTTTTTTTTGCCTTGACAAATCTATAATATCACACATTTTTTGATTAAAAAGATGTATGTCTGACTGATTACCAGATGCTTTTATTGTTACACCTCTAGCTGTAATATCTAAATCTGGAAAAGAAGATTTAATTAATTTTAAATTTTTATTTTGAATTCCAAAAAAATTGGCTAAATCAATATTATCAAGTGTGATTTTTTTTATCAAGACAAAATTGTATTATGTTTTAATAACTAAAAAATAAATATATATTTATGTAATGTTCAAGAAAACAAATTAAATAAATTAATTTGTTCTGTCATAATGATAATGAATATATTGTTAATATATGATCAATCCTATTATAACACTAACCTCTGATTACGGGACAAAAGATTATTTTATAAGTTCTGTAAAAGCTTTTATTTTAAAAGAATTAGAGGCCATTGACATTGTTGATATATCTCATGAAATTACACCATTTCATTTAGGTGAATGTGCATATATTATTAGAAATTCATATCACCATTTCCCAAAAGGGACTATACATATTATTGGAATAGATTCAGAAAAGAAAAGTGATAGAAAAAATATTATAGCAAAAGTTGATGGCCATTATTTTATTGGTTTAGATAATGGCATTTTTTCATTAATTTTTCAAAATAAAGAGCCTGAATTAATTTTCGAAATACATTTGCCACCAAATTTTCATTCAACATTCCCCATGAAAGATGTTTTTGCAAAAACTGCTTGCATGTTTTTAAAAGGTGTGAAATTAGAATCTATAGGAGATGAGTCTCCAGTATTCTTGTCTAAAAAACATTCTCTCCCAACCGTAACTAATAATAATAAAACAATACATGCTCAAATTATTTATATTGATAGGTTTGGGAATTCAATAAGTAATATTTCTAAAAAATATTTTGAAACAATTCGTGAAAATAGAAATTTTTCTATTTCTTTACCTAGAACATATAAAGTTGATAAAATATCTTCTACTTATAACGATGTAAATGAAGGGTCTATTTTAGCTTTATTTAACTCTGCAGGTTTTTTAGAAATATCTATAAATAGATTAAACACAAATGAAGGTGGCGCTAATACATTGTTAGGTATTAAGCAAGGAGATAATATTATAATTGATTTTTTTGAAACAAATGAATAATATTATAATAAAAGAATTAAAAAAGATTTTAAACTCTTTCGAGGGATACATCATTATGTTGGTGTTTTTTTTAATTAATGGACTAGCATTATGGATATTACCTTATCCATCTCCAAATATTTTAGAAGGAGGTGTTGGAACATTACAACCATTTTTTCAACTAAATTTTTATTTATTTATGTTATTAGTCCCGATCATTACAATGGGTTTAATTGCAGAAGAAAAAAAAATAAATACTTTAGAGTTATTATTAACAAAACCTATACAACCTTTTTCTATTATAGTTGGTAAATTTTTAGCCTGTTTTATCTTAATAAGTATAATGGTATTGCTAAGTTTTATTTATTTATTATGTATATATAACTTAAGTAATGGAAATATTGACTTAGGCTCCATATATTGTGGTTATTTAGGACTTTTTCTTTTATGCTTTTTATACATTTCTATAGGCTTATTTTGCTCTTCCTTAACTAAAAGGCAATTAATAGCCTTTTTATTAAGCTTTTCTATTATAACAATAGGAAGTTTAGGTGTTGATTTATTAATTAAATTAATATCTAATTTTGAAATTGAAGCATTAAATAATAATTATAATTACTCTTCAAAATTTATAGATTTTATCCAAATAATTCTACAAAAGATTAGTTTTAGCGAAAATTACAAATCATTTGGCCTTGGAATACTAGATTTAAAAAGTGTTTTCTATTTTACTTCATTAGGATTAATGTTTTTACTCATAAGTGTAATTAACATAAAAGAAGGAAAATGAAAAAAAAGACAATAAAAATATTAACAGCCATTTGCTTTGTCTTAATAATAGTAATTATTAATAGTTTACTTAATTTTTGGAATACGCCTATAATAGATTGCACACAAGATAAAAAATATACCCTATCAGAAGAAACACAGGAAATACTAAGCAAAGTAGAAGATAAAATATTCTTTAAAATTTATTTTGAAGGAAAGGGCTTTACTGAAGAAATGGTTAATTATAGAAATGAGATAGAAAGACTTTTAATTAAACTTCAATACTATTCCCCATTAATAGAATATGTTTTTGTAGATATTAACTCTTATACTGATATTAAAAAATCTTATGATAATGATGATAATGATGATATATTCTGCTCAGGATGTAACCAAAAAAAGGTTATAGCTGCTGATTTTACTTATATATGTAGGGATAGCAAATGTGAAAAGTCTGAAAAAAAAGAAATAACAAAAATAACTGAATCAGAAACAGCAACAGTAAAAGCAACAGAACTTGAAAAGCTTGCTAAAAAAGGAATTATTATTACTGAGCATCCTAACATAAAAAATAATTACATTCCTTGGGGAGGAACTGTTACATATGGAAAATATAATTATGAAAAACCGTTATTATTACTTAGTGACTTAGATGCCATGAAAGATGTAAGATGTGTAGAAGCATTAAATGATGATGTTTGTCTATTTAACAATAGAGCAAAAGACGCTATCAACAAAGTAGAATACACACTGGTTAATGCTATAAAAAATGCTATAGAATATAAACCTGAAATACAAGCAGTTAGCTCTATTGGAATACTAATTAAAAATAAAGAAACTAATATTTATAGACTATCGTCGATTAAAAGATCTTTACAAAAAGAAGAAGGCTATAACGTTTCCGACTTTACAATTATTGACAATGACTTAATTATAGAAAATTTTCCAAACAAAGAAACAAATCCATTAGGCAAACTTTACGACTGTATAATAATACATGCAGCTGATGAGTTCGAAGATTTTGAAAAGTTAATTATTGACCAATTTATCATGAATGGAGGAAAAACAATATGGTTAATTGATGGATTAAAAGCAAACATGAATTATTTATCTAATAAGGAATCTTTTGTTTTAGAGGACTATAATAATAACACTGACTCTCTATTATCAAATTATGGTGTGATTATTGAAAATAATATTATTCGAGAATCGCAAAGCTCATCTATAAAAATGCCAAATAATATATTTTATAATTGGGATTACTTTCCTTTACTTAAAAGTACACAGAAACATCCTATCACAAAAAATATTGATTTAATTAAAGGCCAGTTTATTAGCTCAATTGACACAATTAATACAAAAAAAATAAAAAAAACAATACTACTTGAATCATCTGAAAATTATAATATTGTAACTAAAAATGATGTAGTATCATTAAGACATGCATTTACGAATAATGTTTATGAAAATAATACTAAACAAATTATTGCCATTTTACTAGAGGGCACTTTTAGATCCAAATATCAAAATACTACATTAAAGAACATGTTTAGAAAAAAAAGTGATTATAATAAAATGATTGTAATTAGCGATGGAGATCTTTTTTTAAATGATTTACAAATGGGTTCAGGCCTGGCTTTACCTTTAGGCTACGATGACTTTACTTATGAAAAATTTGACAATTCTACATTTGCAATTAATTGTATAAATTATTTATTAAATGAATCTGATAAAAATCTATTTGAGATAAAAAACAAAGAATTAAACAGTTACTCTTTTAATCCAGAAAAATTAAGAAAAAATAAACAATACTGGATATTAATAAATAATTCGATTCCTATATTACTTGTTTTAACTATTGGTAGTATAATTTTTATTCTTAGGAGAAAAAAATATTCTAAATGAAAAAGAACAAAATACTAATATTATCATTATTAATAACAGTCCTATTATCAATTATAGGCACCATGATATATATATATATACCCAAAAAAGCTAAAAAAAAATGTAATGAAATAAGCAAAATAATATTACAAAATAAATCAGCTTGCGAAACTTGCCCAAATGGATTAAAAGAAGTGTCTCTAGAGAAAAAAAATGGAATTTGGTATGTGAATAAAAATTTTAAAGCAAAAGAAAAAGACGTGGACAGATTATTACACACAATAGAAAATATGGAAATAAAAAGACCTGTAGGAGTTTTAGAAAGGGAAAATATATTAAAAAGAATGGATGTCCAAAGAACTACTGTAAAATTATTTTGCAATGACATATTATCAAAAAATATTTTAGTTGGCGGAAATGCCTCAAATCAATTAGGGACATATATGATTATAGAAGACACCTTAGAGTCAGAGCCATATGTATTTCACTTACCTGGTCATAATGGTTTTTTAAATTCTCGCTTTTCATGTGAGGAAATAAACTGGAGGGACAAAACTATATTCAACTTTTCAATTAGTGAAGTCAAGAAAGTTGAAATCATATACCCAGACTCCATATCTTCATTTAATATCGAAAAAAATGGGCATGAATATATTTTTATGACAAAAACAGAAAAAGACACAACTATTAACTGGAAAAATATTAAATCGTATTTTGAAAATTTTGAAAACAAATCTTGTGAGAAAATTTTAACTGATAATTCAGAATTTAGTACTGAAGAGATTAAAAAAAGAAAACCTTTTTTTGAACTTTATATTACATTAAAAAATGATTCTATAGTGAATTTACAAGGAATCCGAAAAAATAGCTCAGAAAAAGGAAGAACAAAAAATTTACCATATGATACAGAGAGATTTTATGGAAAAATAAACAATGATTTGTTATTAATACAATATCAAATATTTAATGAAATACTTAAAAAAAATAATGATTTTTATATAAAAAAATAAATCTACAATATGTAAAATATTATTTTTTTATTCATTTTTTTTTAGTAACCTTACTTTTTTAATTAAAACAAAAAAATAACACATGAAATTTATAGTTTCCAGCGGATCTTTATTAAAAAAACTACAATCAATATCTGGGGTAATTAACACAAATAATACTCTTCCAGTTATTGATAATGTTTTATTTGAAATTCAAGAAAAACAATTATTTTTAAAAGCTACAGACTTAGAGTGCACTATGATAAGTCAACTGAGTTTAGAAAGCACAGAGAATAATGGCAGTATAGCAATAAACGGAAAATTATTAATAGATACTTTAAAAACTTTTCCAGAGCAACCTTTAACATTTGTTGTAAATGAAGATAATAATACTTTAGACATTATTTCTGAGCAAGGCAAATATACATTATCCTTTATTAATGGAGATGAATTTCCTACATCACCAGAAATAACCAGAGACACGGGAATAAAAATTTCTTCTAATGCATTAGAGGAAAAAATAAATAAAACAATATTTGCAGCAGCAAATGATGAGCTAAGACCAGTGATATCTGGGGTATTATGTGAAATCGAAGAAGGGATTCTAAAGTTTGTAGCAACAGATGCTCATAAATTAGTTAAATACGAAACTAAAATTAAAACAACTGAAAGTGCATCTTTTATATTACCTAAAAAACCTCTTCAAATTATTAAAACACTTTTAAATTCTGTAGATGAAGAAGTTATAATTAATTATGATGATTCAAATGTTATTTTTGTATTTAGTGACTTTAAAATCTACTGCAGATTAATTGATGGCATATATCCTAATTATAATGCTGTAATTCCTAAAGAAAATCAAAATAAAATAATCATTGAAAGAGATTTATTATTACAATCTTTAAAAAGAGTTTGTATTTTTTCTAATAAAAGCACAAATCAAATTAGAGTACAAATTAAAGGAAATGATCTGCAAATTTCTGCTGAAGACCTTTCTTTTTCAAATAAAGCAATTGAACGATTAAATTGTCAATATGAAGGAGAAGATATAGAAATCGGTTTTAATGGAAAGTTTCTAATAGATTTACTATCAGCGCTTGACTCAAATGCCATAAGAATAGAAATGTCAACACCATCTAAAGCTGTAAATATATTTCCACTAGAACAAAAAGAAGACAAAGATATATTAATGTTAATAATGCCTATAATGATATCTGAAAACTAAAAAATGCGGAGAGAGAGGGATTCGAACCCCCGGTACCTTTCGGTACAATGGTTTTCAAGACCACCGCATTCGACCACTCTGCCATCTCTCCTTGAATTGAAAGGCAAAAGTAATTAATTTTTTATATTTTACTTAATTACACTTAGAAAATGATATTTTTTTTAAAAATTATTTCAAAACTATCAATAAAAACAATTTACTTAAAATCTGATTTTTTGCATTTTTTGATTTACGATTTATTTTCTTTTTTAAAACTATACAGAAATAAGATTGTGACAATTAATCTAAAAAAAAGTTTTCCTAAAAAAGATAAAAAATGGATTAAAACAACAAAAAGAAATTTTTATTCTAATTTTTTAGACACTTTATTTGAAATAATCAAATTAATTGAATTTAAAAAATCTGATATTATTAAGAGAGTTAATATTTTAAATCCTGAATTAATTACAAATGAAATTAACTCAAAAAAATCTATAATTATACTCTCTAGTCACTATAATAACTGGGAGTGGTTATTCTGTAGAATATCAATTCTTGCAGAAAAAAATATTTACGCACCATATAAACCACTATCTAATATTTTTTTTAATAAACTATTGATAGGACTAAGGCAAAAATTTGGAGGCACAGTAATTAAGATGAGTACTTTTTCAAAGTTTATGATTAAAAATCAAAATAAAGGCTCTATATATTTCCTACTTAATGACCAAGTGCCTTTAAATACAAAAAATATGCAAAAATATAAGTTTTTAGGAAGAAAAACTGCCTTTTACCAAAGTGCCGAAAAATTAAGAAAAGAAAAAATGCCTATATTCTATGCAGAAATGAAAAAAGAAAAAAGAGGATTTTATAATATCATTTTTTCTGAAATTAATAAAAAAGAGATTACAAAAGACTACGTATCTAAACTTGAAAAAACAATTAAAACAAAACCTGAATATTGGTTATGGTCTCATAATAGATGGAAAAGATGAAAAATGAAGTTTGTATTACTATTTTAAATTGGAATGGCTTGTTTTGGCTAAAAAAAAATTTAGCAAAAGTTTTAAAGTTTAGTCAAAATGCTAAAATTATAATAATTGACAACAATTCTTCTGATGAATCTGTTTCATATGTAAAACGTCATTTTAAATCCATTGATATTATTAGAAATAATAATAATTATGGTTTCTCAAAAAGTTATAACCTAGCACTAAAAAAAATAAAATTTAATTATTTTTTAATACTTAACAACGATGTTGAAGTAACCAAAGATTTTATAAAACCATTATTTGATTTTTTAAAAAAAAATCAAAAATTCGTAGTAGTACAACCCAAAATTTTAGATGCAAATAATAGAAAAAAATTTGAATATTCAGGTGCGGCTGGAGGCTTTATGGACTATTTTGGAATCCCTTTTTGTAGAGGAAGAATAGGTGACTTTATAGAGAAAGACAAAGGGCAATATGAAAATGAAACGTCTATTTTTTGGGCTTCAGGTGCTTGTTTTTTAATAGAAAGAAAATATTTTTTTAAAGTTGGCGGATTTGATGAAGACTTTTGGATGCACCAAGAAGAAATAGATTTATGTTGGAGAATACAAGGATTAGGTAAAAAAATAGGATATTGTCCAAAAAGTCAAATTTATCATTACGGAGGGGGAAGCTTAAAAAAGGGTAATTCGAAAAAAAACTTCTATAATCATAGAAATAATTTATTAATGTTATTCAAAAATCTACCTTTATTTGATTTAATTATTATACTATTAAATAAACCCATAATAGATTTTTTAATAGCTATAAATTATATTAGAAAACTACAATTTTTTAATTTTTTATCTGTTTTATTAGCTTATATTTCATTTATAATATTAATCCCAAAATATCTAAAAAAAAGAAAACCAATTAATAAAAAATTAGATGGCAGATATAATATTAATATCATATTTTTATTTCTTATAAAAAGAAAAAAAAGATTCTTTAAATTATTTGATTAAAATAATTTAGATCTTTTAATTAAATATGATTTAAGAATATTAACATAACCATGCTTAATATCAGATGGAAAATAGTCAATCTTATATTGACTACATTTTAACTTAATAAAATCATGCATTTTTTTTTGTGATAATTGATATTCCTTTTTAAATAAAAAAGGGTTCATTTTAACCTGATCGCCAGATTCTAAATCTAAAAAATTATAAAATTGGTTTTTAAAATTTAAATCTTTTTCCTTATCAAAATCTTGAACATGAAATAATATTATTTCATTTTTTTTATGTTTCAAATGACGTAATGAATAAAACAAATCGTTAATTTTTTCAAATGAACCTTGTAGGTCACTAAAAATAATAATTAAAGATCTTTTTTTTATCCTTTCTGCTAATTCATTTAAAACATTTGAAAAAAGTGTTTTTTGGTTAAGTTTTTTTTTCTCTAAAATCTTATTTTCTAACTCATTTATTAATCTAAAATAATGTTTTTTGGTAACTTTTGCCTCTGAGTGAAAATCGACATTTTCAGAAAATAAAGTAAGGCCAAATGCATCTCTTTGTCTCTTAAATAAATTCATCAAACAAGCTGAAGAAAATAAAGAAAAATGTAATTTGTTATTATACTTTTCATTTTCAGCAAAAGGGAAAAACATAGAACTTGAAGAGTCAATAATCAAATGACATCTTAAATTTGTTTCTTCTTCAAATCTTTTCACAAAAAGCTTATCACTTCTAGCATATAATTTCCAATCAATGTTTTTAATCGAATCTCCATTATTATACATTCTATGTTCTGAAAACTCTACTGAAAAACCATGAAAAGGACTTTTATGTAAACCCGTAATAAAACCCTCTACCACTTGATTGGCAAAAAAATCTAAATTTTCTACAAAATTAATTGAATCATTATCTAGGTTAGTCTTACCCAAAATAAACGATTTATAAAATAGCTGAAAGCTTTTCCGATAAATCTTCTTTACTTACCGCGCCAACATGTTTATCTATAACCTCGCCATTTTTAATAAACAATAAGGTAGGTATATTTCTTATACCATATTTACTTGAAATAGAAGCTGATTCATCAACATTAACTTTCCCTATAATAGCCTTACCCTCAAACTCATTATGTAATTCATCAATAATAGGACTAATCATTCTACAAGGACCACACCACTCTGCCCAGAAATCTAATAATACCGGTTTATCTGATTCTAAAACAATTTCTTCAAAATTATTTTCAGTTATATTTATTGCCATTTTATTCTAATTTTTAAGCTTATACTTGCGAACAAATCTAAAATATTTTTTGCTTATTGCAAATCTTTGTTAATGCATTTTAAAATTTAATTTAAAAAATATTCTTTTATTCCTAAATCTTGCATTTTTTTTAGAAAATTATTACTCATATTTATACCTATTTTTTTAGATTTCATAGACACACTTATTTTTTTTTCTAAATCAAAAAAATCTATTTCTAATTGTACTTTACCTTTATTATTATTGATAATTTGCCCTAAATCATGGAAGTTAAAATTCTTATCAACAGGACATTGTAAATGTATCTTTTTCCATGGTCTATTTAATTTTTGTATGTTTTCAATTTGAACAAACAAATCACCACTATATTCATTTTTTTTGATTATAATAGAAACCTGAACAAATTCACCTTCATTTAAGAGTGTTCTAAATTGATCATAATTTCTATAAATCCTAAATACTCTAGATGAAGAAAAGTCTTCTAATGCAAATACACCATATTTTTTCTGCATATTTTTATTTGAAACCCTTTCTTCAAAAGATAAAACCATACCTCCTAAATTAATTTTTTTACCTTCTAATTTCCTTAAATCATTTAAATCGGTAATTCTATGACTACATCGGTAATTTATTTTATCAAAATATCTATCAAGAGGATGGCCCGAAATGTACATCCCCAACATATCTTTTTCCTTTTTAAGCTTCTGAAAAGAATCCCAAGGATCTTCATTTGGAATGGATGGTGTGACAATTGACTCCTCAATTGGAATTAAAGTAGGGATTTGTTGATTTTTCCTATATGCAGAACCGAACCTAATTAAAGTCTCTAAAAATATCTCTCCTTTATTATTTTCTGAAAAAAATATAGATCTTTTAGAGTCTGTTAAAGAATCAAAACCACCACCTAAAACTAATGCTTCAAACACCCTCTTATTTGTTAATCTAGAATTCATTCGTTTAAAAAAGTCAAATAAATTCTGATAATTTCCTTTTTCTTTTCTTTGTGAAATAATATATTCCGCAGCTGAAGCGCCAACTCCTTTAATAGCCCCTAATCCAAACCTAATTTTACCAGATTTATTCACAGAATAATGCATGAAACTTTCATTAATATCTGGACCCAGTATAGAGATCCTCATTCTCTTACATTCTTCTAAATAAAATCCTAATTTTTTTATATCATTAATATGATTTGTTAAAACAGAGGCCATAAATTCAGATGGATAATGAGCTTTCAAATAAGCTGTCTGAAAAGCTAAAACTGAATAACATGTTGAATGAGACTTATTAAAGGCATACGCTGCAAAAGATTCCCAATCTGACCAAATTTTTTTGACTATATCTATAGAATGATTATTAGTTTGACATCCTTTGAAAAATTTTTCTTTTAATTGGTCTAATAATATTTTATTTTTTTTACCCATGGCTTTTCTTAAAACATCTGCATCTCCCTTAGAAAAACCAGCTAATTCTTGAGATAAAAGCATCACTTGCTCTTGGTACACTGTAATACCATATGTATCAAAAAGATATTTCTCCATTTCTGGCAAATCATAGTCTATTTTTTCTTTACCATGCTTTCTATCTATAAACTTGGGTATATATTCCAAAGGACCTGGTCTATATAAAGCATTCATTGCGATTAAATCTTCAAATTTATCTGGCTTTAACAATCTTAAATATCGTTGCATCCCATCAGACTCAAATTGAAATGTTCCATTTGTTTCGCCTTTTTGATATAGTTCATAAGTTTTTTTATCCTCTAAACTAATCTCATCAACATTTATATAAACACCATGTCTTTCTTGAACCAATTTTATACAATTATTGATTATAGAAAGAGTTTTTAGTCCTAGAAAATCCATCTTTAAAAGGCCTGCCGATTCAACTACACTATTATCAAATTGAGTAGTTGGAAGATTAGATACGTCTCCCAATTCATTTTTTATTTCCATAGAGTTGGAAGAGACACCTATAGGAATGATTTCCTGAATATTCTTAGGAGAAATAATCATTCCGCAAGCATGAGTGCCTATATTTCTAATTGAACCCTCTAATGAGGAAGCAATTTTTAATACATCTGATGATAAATTATTTTGTTTTAAAACTTTTTGAAGCTCATTGACTTTATAAATATCATCACGATTTAACTTTTTCTTTAAATCTTCATTATTATTTTGAGGGCTTACAATATTTTTTAATGAAATATTAAATGGGACCATTTTAGCCATTTTATCAGCTTGACTCAGGTCTAAGTCTAACACTCTGGCAACATCTCTAATAGAAGATTTTGCAGCCATAGTTCCAAAAGTGATAATTTGAGCAACTTGGTCAATACCATATTTATTTACTATCCAATTAATCAAAACAGAGCGTCCTTCATCATCAAAATCTATATCTATATCAGGAAGAGAAACTCTATCTGGATTTAAAAATCTCTCGAAAAGCAACCCATATTTTATTGGATCAACATTAGTTATACCAATAGAATAAGCCACAACAGAACCAGCGGCAGAACCTCTTCCAGGACCAACTGAAACCCCCATCTTTCTTGCTTGATTGGTAATGTCCTGAACAATTAAAAAATAGCCCGGATAACCTGTTTTCTTAATTGTTTCTAATTCAAATAAAATTCTTTCTTCTAGTTTAGAGTCTATATTATCATATCTTTTATTAGCACCTTCAAAAGTTAAAAATTGCAAATAATCATCTTGATTGGCAAATTTTTCAGGTAATTGAAATAATGGTAAAGCAACTGCATTATCTAAAGAAAATTCATCTATTTTATTATATATTTCCTCATAAACAGCAAAAGGGTTAGAAATATCACTAAAAAGATCTGACATTTCTTGTTTTGATTTAAAATAATATTCTTTATTTGGAAATCCATATCTAAAACCCCTACCTTTTCCTATAGGAGTACTTTGCAGCTCACTATTTTTTACACATAATAATATATCATGTGAATTAGCATCATCTTTATCCAAATAAAAAATTTCATTAGAAACAAAATATTGAACTTGATATTTTTTACACCATTTTAATAATACATTAGAAATATACACCTCTTCTTCAAGCCCATGTTTTGTAATTTGAATATAAAAATCTGATTTAAAATTATCTTTCCACCAAAGAAAAACTTCTTCTGCTTTATCCTCTCCTTGATTTAACATAACTTCTGCTATTTCTCCTTTTATCCCACCACTAGTTACTATCAAATCTTCTTTATATTTTAATAATAAATCCTTATCTACCCTAGGTATTCCGGCATACAAACCTGATACATAACCAGCTGAACATAATTTTGATAAATTTTTATATCCATTAATATTTTTAGCATATACTATTTGCGAGCATCTTTTATCTCTATTTTGTTTAGTAAATGTTCTTTTTTTATGATCATGAGTCAGAAATAATTCGCAACCAATAATTGGTTTTATATTATTTTCTTTACATATTTTGACAAATTTAAAGCAACCAAAAAGATTTCCTAAATCTGTAATTGCAATAGCTTTCATATTATATTTAACAGCATTAGCTATTAAATCTTCAATAGAAATAGTTGACTGTAAAATAGAATAGTGAGAATGACAGTGTAGGTGAAAAAAAAAGGATAAGTCATGAGTACTTTTTGCCGATAAATTTTCACTATCTGAATCAATTTCTTCATCATCAGTGGCATTTTGGTCTTTTTCTTTTCCTTCAAATATAATATTATCAATAGTTGGAAAAACATCTATTGAAGATAAATTTTTAGACCTAAAACTTGTTATAATTTGAGGGTCTAAAGAATCTATCTCTCCTATTCTTAATAATTCAAAAAAAGATCTAGCAGTAGCCGCAACATCAGCTGATGCATTATGAGCTTCCTCAAAATTATCTCCAAATAACTTAATATATAGCTCTGTTAATTTTGGATATTTATACTTACCACCCCTACCTCCTAATATTTTGCAATACTGAGCTGTTTTCTCAGTCATTGTGTCTAAGGTTTTCCAAATATGATTTTCTTTTTTTACTGTAAGAAAAGTACCTTTTTTTTCAATTTGATAAATATCATTTAATCGAAAATACTCGCAAAAAATAATATTTAAATCAAATAATATATTGTGGCCTACAAAATATGTTGATTCTAACAATGCCTTAGAAAAATCTTCGAGAACTAATTGAAGCGGCCACCCTTCTTTATTTGCTCTTTCTGTTGATATTCCATGGATTTTTTCTGAATTATAAGGAATAGAAAAACCCTCAGGTTTAATTATATAATTTTTTGTTTCAATTAAATCACCTGAAGAATTATGTAATTGCCAAGCTAACTGTATACATCTAGGCCAATTTTGAGTATCACTAATTGGGGCAGAAAAATCTTTCGGCAAACCTGTTGTTTCTGTATCGAAAATTAAAAACATCTAATTCAAATTTATTTGAAGAAAATAAATGTAATTAAAATTTATATCATTTAAACAAATTTGAATTTTATGTTTTATTTTTTATTTAATTATCTCATATTTGCAATCAAAATTAATTAACCGGGTTTAGGACCCTTTTAAAAATATTAATATGGCAACAAAAATTAGACTACAAAGACACGGAAAAAAAAGATATCCTTTTTATCATATAGTTATTGCTGACTCTAGATCTAAAAGAGACGGTAAATTTATAGAAAAACTAGGAACGTATAATCCTAATGTAAAACCTGCAACTATTGATTTAAATTTTGATTCCGCATTAGATTGGTTACAAAAAGGAGCTGTCCCTACAGATACAGCAAGAGCAATATTATCCTACAAAGGAGTTTTATATAAAAACCACTTAATTAATGGGTGCAAAAAAGGTGCTTTTGATGAAAATGAAGTTGAAGTACGTTTTGAAAAATGGCTAAAAGAAAAAGAAACTAAAATTAATGTTTCAATTCAAGAGGGGCAACAAAAGAAAGAACAAGAAGAAAAAGAAAGATTAAAGAGGGAAGGAGAGGTTAGAATGAAAAAGGAAGAAATTATTGCCGCAAAAAATAAACCTGCTACTGAAGAAGCTCCTGCTACTGAAGAAGCTCCTGCTGCTGAAGAAGCTCCTGCTGCTGAAGAAACTCCTGCTGCTGAAGAAACTCCTGCTGAAGAAACTCCTGCTGAAGAAACTCCTGCTGAAGAAACTCCTGC
>Ga0115011_10001228_pt1 | contig 18681 bp, 7 predicted proteins | sample TroAtlMetagenome_2_FD_88705 | JGI IMG/M metagenome (GOLD analysis project Ga0115011, IMG submission 88705) | Marine eukaryotic phytoplankton communities from Atlantic Ocean - Tropical Atlantic ANT8 Metagenome | ecosystem: Environmental > Aquatic > Marine > Oceanic | place: Tropical Atlantic...
GAGTTTTCCCAGTTGGTTTCGGATGTGCCATTGATTCTAAAGTATCTACCTTCGCAGATAATTCTTTAATTGCCTCAATAAGAACTGGAACCAGTTTCTCATACCTAACAGCATACGTTCCATCATCTCTGATAGTTGTAATACCAGGAAGTCCGAGTGCATCTACTTCTTGTGCGATTACACCAACTTCACTACCCTCTTTACCAGATGCAGTGTTCCAATCAAATGTATTACCACTAATTGATTTAACTTTATCTAGTGCTTGTTTGATTGGTGAAATGTTATCCTTTAACCTCTTATCAGAAGTTGCATAAGCAATCAAATCACCACCTACAAATCTACCTTCACCCTGAACTTGTATACCAGCTTCAGTGGTTTCAAGTCTTAGACCAGCAGAACTACCTCTCCAATGTAATTTAGCAGCACCAGCACCACTAAATTCTGCCATAATATCACTACCATTTGCTTTAGAGATATAAACTGTTCCATCACTTTGTAAAAATAGTTCTCCAGTTCCAGTTTCTCTTATAATAGAGTTTGCTGTATCATGTAAGATTTCTAAATCATTATTATCACCAAATCTTATTTTTTTATTATCAGGAAGATCTAAATTAGTTCCATCAAAAGTTAAGTTTGCTTCACCATTTAAATTAACACCAGTTCCACCAGTGATTACTCTATTGTCTGCATTATTTGATAGGGTTGCCTGTGCTGGTAAGTTAATTAAATATCTACCATCACCCTGATAATATCCACCAGATACGACATCTCCACCAATGTGCATACTCTTACCAATACCAACACCACCAGTCACAACCACCGCAGCAACAGAAGTTGAAGTTGCCTGTTGATCATCAAGAACTTTTAGTTGACCATTTATTGAGAACCCTGCATTAAATCTAGTACTATTATTAAAGGTTACTGGCCCATCAAATTGTGATAATATCTGACGAGAATCTCCACCCTCAACTACTATTCTTTCTTTAACAGTAATTTCATCAAATACTGCACTTAATCTAGCAGGATCTTCACCAGTTACAGTTGGGATTGGAGTGTCAAAGGTTGTCTCTTCACCAGTAGCAGATGATTTCTTCTGATTTCCAATATAGAAGTCACCCTTACTGTTCATACCAGTATAGACAACGATACCACCAGATTTTTCTTGTGACTGAACAAGGAAGTCTTCTCTTTCAGTAAGAGTTCTATCCTGAACTTGTGGAAGTGCAGTTGAGTAATTTCCTGGCCCATAACCAAGATACTCAAATGTATGACCAGATGCTCTAAGGATAGATGGTCTTCTAAACTCAACTGGAATTGGTTTAATTGCCTTAACCAAAGAACCACTATAATGTGTATTAATACCAGTTGCTAATGCACCTCTAATCACAGTAATTTGATTTGCTCCAGTAAGATTAGGTGAAGCAACTCTCATGATTTCATTATCAACCTGAAGATAAGAACCATATGGGAACATACCTGTTCCTATTCCACTTGGAGTATTAATCTGAATTGAACTAGAACCAGGTGTGAGTGTTGCACTTAGATTAGTATATTCATTATCAAAGATAGGAGTGGTTCTTGCTGCTAAATTCTCATTAGATCTATCAGATGCTTTTGAGTTTGATGCGAGTCCATGTTTTAGAATATATGTCGCTATACCAACCGCACCATTAGTTCCAGTAAGAGCAGTAAATGTCGTAACACCTATCCTTGAGTTTACTACATAATCACCAAGATTATTATTACTAGCATCAAGTAGTCTAAAACTATTACCTGCTACTAATCCATGACCACTATCTGTAGTGAATGTGGTTGTTGCAGTAGTAGAATCATATGCAGTTGATGCAATTCCAACAGAAGGGCCAGTTCCATAAGCATACTGATTAACAACAGGAAGAGGATCACCTGCTGTCTTTGCTATAGAAATAATAGTATCATCAGTGATACCAGTTATTCTATAATATCCATCATCAGTTGTTCCAACACCAGTTAATTGAATTACATTACCGATTGCAGGAGAAATACCACTCGAAGTAATATTAAATCTACCAGCACCATTACCAGATATAAATGTTGGGTCAAAATATAAATTAGTTGCAGTATATCCAGAACCATGAGACATAATTTCGGCACTGCTAATTGCACTACCAGCAATTCCAACTTTTGCTGTGGCACCTTGCCAAACACCACTGGTCGAACCATTAAGTAATTTTATATTATACCAAGTTCCATCTCTATATTCATCACCACCAGCAGTTATAGAACCAGTATTAATACCAGCATAACCATGTCTCGCAGCAAAAGTAAGAGTGGCATTTGTTCCACCATCACTCACTGAGGTTAATGTTACACCAATACCAAAACTATCAACAAATTTATCCGTAGATTCTTTGGTTACACTCTTTTTAAGTTCATTACTAACAACTTCACCTAAAGGAGATCTCCTTGCAAAAGATTTAGTAGGTCTTGGATTAGAATTTACATTATCTCTATCTAATTGAGGATATAAATCAACTACATTTTGACTGTACTTATAATTATCAAATTCCTCAGGAATCTTATTATCAGCTGATAGTGCATAGATGTGATATACACCATCTTGTTCATTCTCAATATAATCTGAGATTACTTCATTTCTAAAGACATACAAATTAGATTGTATATCATTTCTCTCAAATCTAGGTAGAGATATTGTTCTACTTGCAGTATCATTTGTAGAAGATGTTCCATGAGTCTTCACTGGTTGATATGCAAATTGCATATTATTATGAACTGAAGTCACAGAGAAACTTCCATTATAACCAGTATTAGCTACACCAGTAATATTAACACTATCAGTTACATTTATTATATTAACAACATCACCTACACTTAATCCATGTGGTAATTCTGTTGTTACAGATGCAATACCAGTAGTAGATGGAGATGTACAACTAGCAATAAATCCAGGACTCTTATCAAAGTCATAATCATTTTTAGATAAAGTATTTGCAAGAGTAAAATCTACATTACTTCTCGCACCTGTAGAACTAGAAGGTTGAATAATAAATCCATTCTCAGGATTCTTTGCTGTTCCCAATTCCTGTGGTATTACAACTCTGAGTTTATAAATTTTCTCATCTAAACTTCTAGTATCTTCAAGTCTCTTTATGTAAGTAGGATCAGTTTCATCCCCATCAACACTTGAAAGATTATCATAGATTCCACCACTGACATATTCAGTAGTAACATACCATTGATTATTAACAGTATCATACTGAACAGGATGTCCAATATCACCTGCTGTTTTATCAGAAACTCTACTGAGAACTTTAAGACCTGAACCACCAGAAATAGATATTTCTGTTCCTAAGAGGGCATTAGCTTCAGATGATGCTAATTTAATAGAAGTAGAATTACCATTATTAATGACATAATAAACTTTATCTACATCAATATTCTCTGGTAAATCTCCAATTTCACTTATGACAATAACCTTTTCTCCTGTGAGTAAATCATTCACACCAAGGCTAAGAGTAGTAAATCCTATACTATTTGATGATGCAGTAGGAGGAGTGACAACAGAATATTCAGTAAAAGAACTACTTCCATTAGGAGTTAATATTCCTGCTTCTTTTTCAGTACCACCAATTTTTACATATAATTTATCATTGACTTTTGCACCAACTCTATATCCTTGAGTAAGAACAGGAGGAACAATATCTAGTATTTCATAATTAGCAAGATATAGTTTTGTATTGACACCAACTGCAAGAGTCTTAGTCTTGTCAATTGCAATCCAGTCAATTACATCTTCACTAGATTCTATATTTCTAGGAGGTATAATAGAAGTAATCCATGCCTTATTATCTTTATCAAATGCTTCTCTCTTAAATCCATCAGATATTAGAGATAATTGTCCAAAGTTAGAGTTGGAGTTTGTAATAGAAGCATCAGAACCAGATGCTGCAGAAAAATGTTTCGCATATCCAATAGCAAACACAGAAACTATCTGCAATATACCATCGTTTAATATATTAATATGTGTAGTTTCCCATCCTTGCCTATAAACTGCCTCAGAATCTAAATGATACCCTTGACCTGTAGCTGTAGATGATGATCCACTCGAAAGTTCTGCGGGAGTAACAGAACTTGATATTGTAATTCCATTATAACTTCTTGATTTCTTATCATATTTTACAAATGCTCTATCATCTTTCTGTAGTGAAACACCAGTGAACTGAGCAACAACCATAGATTTAAATCCAGTTGCATGATCTCCATTAGCTTTCAATCCATTCATACCATAAACTGAACGCATAGAACAGTTAAAGATATAAGGTGATGCACCAGATACAGTATCAGTTTCGACTGTCACCGTAGCTGCAGAAGTATTACCTGGATCCAAATTTAATGGAGGATTAGGTAATGTATAAGTAAATATCTGATTATCAGTATCACTGACATATGTGACTATTGCCGAAATATTATAATTTGATGGAACAACTCCTCTTATCTTAATTGGGGTTCCAACTTGGAAATTATGTGGTTTGGAAGTTCTAACCGTGACAACAGTTGTAACACCAGAATCAGTTCCAGCCTGAATTCCAGTAGTAGGAAATTCAGTTGGAGATGACTGAAGAGTGAATGGATCAGGAGCAAAAGCACCCACAATTTCATACTCAGGTCTTTGTGGTTCAAATGCAAGAGGATTTACAGGATATTTCTCTGAGCTCTGTATCTCCCTACCAGAACTTTGATTATAAGCATTACTCAATTTGGCATAATACATATCCAAATCAGTAATATCATAATTATCAGAACCCAAGGTTACATCATTAACTCCATCAGCATATTCAAATACTGTTAATTTATGGTGAGAGAATGTTGGAGATGCCTGTTTTCCAGCACTAAAATCACTCCCATCAATATAAACTAATTGTGAATCATTTCCATCAAAAATAGAGAACTGCCAGAAATAACATGAACCAGTTATCTTAAAGATAGAAGATGGATCTACAGTATCATCTAAAGGATTAGGTACATATTTTGGACGTATCTTAGTCTTTCTTAAATCTAGTCCAACGATGGAAGTTCCTCTAGGAACAATAACACCACCATGAACACTATTAAACTTATAAAGAATATTATCTTCCTGAGTTAAATCAAAATTTGTATTTAAATCTAAATTTAATGTCGAAGTTGCATTAGTCTCTGTACCTCCACCACCTGGTCTTACTTTAGCAGTTCCACTAGAATTATAAATTCTATATCCTGGCCTATTATCAACATAATGCTCACCAGGCATCAGAAGAATTGTGGTCTTCTCTACAATATCATTACTTCTTCCCTTAATATAAGAAAATCTCGCAGACTCAATTAAAGCTCTCTGAAGAGTCTTAAAAGGACGTGCAAGGGAATTACCTTGATTAGTTATACTGTCGGTTGAGTCTAAATCACTTGGACTCACATAAAGAATACGGCCTTCAGTGTTCTTTATGAAATTATCTAATTTATTCAGAGGCATGAGATTATGACTACTAAAATTATTACTATATTCTATTTAGTTAGCTTAGATATCTACCATATCGGGCAAATCTTCTGGATTTTCTAGTTCTAAATCAAAAAGTAAAGGATGAAATTCCTCTTGCATCAAATAAGCATAATTATTATACAAATCCTCGGTATTATATTTTTGTTCATAATCTGCAATCATTTTAATCATTGAAAGATCATCCTCTGTTTTCTGAAGATCTTCCAACTCATCAAAGGTAAATGGAATACCATTGATAGAATACATTAAAACAATTCTTTCGTGCTTATTAACCCAATCACTATACCAACAGTAAGTGGAATCTATGGTGTACATTAATTTTCGGCACCTCCCCCAGTTCTTTGGAGACGTATCCACTCTTCTTCTGTTATTTCCTTCTTCTTTTTATTATCCTTCCTATATTCATCATGTAATCTTTCTAATGCCTTGATTCGTTTTTCCATTAGTCACCTTTCATTACCTCCGATATTTATACGTCAGTATATACTAACCTATCTTCAGGACAAGTGGCACGAACGATACTTAATACATTCATAAATTGTTGTGTATTATCACATACAACTTCTTTAGTATCTCCTTCATTCGAATAGAGATAGAAAGTTTTCTTGGTGGGGTCAACCACGCACTTCATTAAATATTCTTCGTCCATCCATGCAGTAATGTGACTCATGATATCATATCATAAACAAGGTTGTTTGTCAATTGGTATATTTCTGAATCGTCATGTGACTGGTGGTATAGAAACTTCCAGCTCCTCTCGTGTTTACTAAAAGATTGGAAGCATTATTATTATTTAAACCTTCTATGTGATAGGTATGAGATCCTACACCAGGAGTATCTAAGTAGGTTATACTAAGAGGTTCTGCATTATAATAACCAGTCTGACCACCTACTTGACCGAAACCAGTGGTATTAGTGGTAGCACTACCATCTGAAGAAGTGCTTCCTATTACAGTAGTACCTCTCATCAACCTTAACAAAGCATCATGTGTATTAGCACTCATACCACAATTAACAGTAGCAGTAATTAAAAATTTAGTGTCAGCAGTAGAAGAAGTAACACTCTGAGATAAACCTGAAACATCAGTCCAAGTCTCATTATCAATAGTTTGTGTATCATTCTTTGCGACATGCCAAACATTAGTAGTACTATTAATAGATTCACTATTTTTAACAGCAGTTGCTAAGTCTTCTATCTCAATAATCAAATAAGTTTCCTTATCAGGAGTACCTATATCAACAGCTTGACCAAATCCTGACCCACTATTTGATGATGTACAATAATGAATAACCTTAAAGAAAGATGTTTCTGATATCTCAACAACCTCAGAACCTTTAGAAAATACTGATGCACCAGCACATGACATACTAGTACCATAAAATTCACCATCACGAGAATCTGTAGTGTTATATGTTTTGTTTATATTACTTTGAGTTGAACTCCATAACATCGCTGCTATATTTTTACCCACATCATGTGCCACTGCAGTAAATGTTATCTGATATTTTCCTGCTGGTAGTGAAAAATAACCAGGTGCATTTCCAGGACTTGGTGTTGTTTGACCATTTGCAGTTGGATAAAGAGTTACAAAACCAAATGGATCATCCTCTACGGTTAAATCTCTATCTCTCCATACATCCTTAATAAAATCTCCACCTTGTACTCCTTTATTTTTCTGATCTCTTAATACAGCAACTCTAGAATTTCCTTCGACATAAGTGGCATTATCTTTAACTGTAGTTGCTAAATCTTCTATCTCAACAGTAGTATAAACGGAATCTCCAGCTGCAGCATTATCAGTAGGTACTCCAAGTCCATTAATTGTCTTTCCTACAGTACCGTAGTGCCTTATTCTAACATAAGTATCTTGAGTAAAGGTTACAGAAGGAATGATTCCTATTGAAGATGATTGAGTCATTGTACCATCAGAACCTGAACTAGAAGCAAACTCAGAAGAACCCTGTACTGAAGTTACACCAGATCCAAATGTAGAATTAGTGGAATACTCCAATTTAGAAGTAAATATCCAAACACGCCAAGCAGGAGATTTCCAGTTAATCTTATAAGTTCCTGCAGGAATAGTAATTACATTTGTACTAACACTAATACCAATACTACTTGGATCTGAGATGGTATTTAAATCTCTCGTCATCCAAGTTGCTGCAGTAGATGCTCCTCCATACTCATTATATGCCTTTACATCTTTTACTGATGCAACTCTAATTTTTCCTGCAATACCATCTTGTTTCACCTTCCAAGTTGTAGATGAAGTTTCATATACCCAAGTTATATTATTTGCACTATAAGTCTGACCATTCGTGGGACTACTGGGAAAATCTAATGCCATAATTATATTTTTAACTATTTATTAATACTTTTGAATGGATACTTGTGTATAAATTTCTTTCCTATTAACGGAGGGAGCAGTATTAAACATACTAGTATTACCCGCCTTTCCCAAACCTTCACCAAAAGCATCCTCTGAACATATATGTAAAATTTTAAACCAGGTGGTCGCATCAACGGTTATAACTTTACTTCCAAAACTGCGTGTTTGAATATCAGATAGATTCTTAGCATCCTCAGAAGTACCTTCGACATATGATGCTGATGCATGAAGACCAGCAGCTGAAATTTGTCCTTGAGTAGTACTATAAGCCAATATACTTTGATGCTGAAAACAATTATGACCTGGAGCACTCCAGTCTATCTTATATGTTCCTGCTTCTAATGACCAATAACCAGGTGTGTTTGCAGGACTTGCATCTGTCTGTGTTCCACCTGCAGTAAAATCAACAAAATTCTGAGGGTCTTCTTCTACAGTTAAATCTCTATCTCTCCATGCACCATCAGCAAATGATCCACCTTCAATACCTCCATTCTTTTGATCTTTTAATACAGCAAATTTAGTTGTACTAGTTGTACTTTCTTTAACAGCAGTTGCTAAATCTACTATTCTTACTTCAGCATAAATGTTTTTTCCTTTAGTATAACGATCTGGTGTAAAACCAGAACTATCCACTTCCGTACCAAATCCTTCAGCATCATCACTATCAGAAATATGTAAAACCTTAAACCAAGTGGTTTCAGTGATAGTTATAACTTTTGTTCCTTTTGACCATGTACCTGTCCATGCATCAGTAGTAGAGATAGTAACATTTTCACTTGAACCAAAACATTCATTAGTACCAAATCTACTTGTAGTATCTGGGGGATTATCAGCAGTAGTTGTACTATAAGTGGGTTCTACAGTACTCCATGTCATATCTGATTGAGTAGTACTCCATACCAATCTAGTTTGATGACGATTGACATCACCACCAAACGCACCCCATTGTATTTCATAAGTTCCTGCTGGTAGTGACCAATAACCAGGAGTTTTTCCAAGACTTTCCGTAGTCTGACCATTAGGAGTAGGAACAAAATTAACAAAACCTTGTGGGTCTTCTATTACGGTTAAATCTCTATCTCTCCAATAATCTCCATAAAAGTGACCACCACCTTTATCATAATTCTTCTGATCTCTTAATACTGCAATCTTAGTTTTTGCTTGTACAATAGCACCACCTGCTCGACCAGTGGCATTAACCCATTGAGAACTATTGCCATCTGCATAATAAACATTTAATATACCTGTTGAGGAATTCCACCACAAATCCCCATCACTAGGAGAACCAGGTGCACTATCAGAAGTGGTTACTGTTGCTCCAGGATCTGTCCAACTCCAGTTAGTAGCATGAGTGCTATCATATTGTAAAATTTTATTATTAGCAGCACTACCACCAGCATTGATATGTTTTTCTTCTATTACATCATTGTCAATAGTCCAAGTGGCACCTGAATTAGTAACAGTAATATCACCCTTATCACCGTCAGAAATATCACCGCCACCGCCACCAGCACCAGCTGCAGTGGTTAAATCTTCTACAGATACTTGTGTATAAATTGAGTAAGTTGGTGGATTTGTAACACCTGCAAAAATACCAGCAGTATTATAACCCTTAGATGAAGGCATTGAACCAGTAGCAGGTCCATCCACTATTTGCTCTATTCTAAACCATGTTGTTGTAGTAAGAGTTAATACAGTTTCACCGAATGATCTAGTTCCTACAGTATTGTCACTATTTTCAATAATTTCAGAAGATCCGAAGACGGCAGTAGGACTAGTAAAACTAGAATTAGTTGCATATACTAGTTTTGATTGATGCCTATCACATCTAACCGCAGGAGCACTCCATTTTATCCTATAAGTACCAGATGGTAATGAAAATTTTTCATGACCTGAATCCAAACTAACCATACTTTGAGGGTCAGTCTTATGATTCAATTCTCTTATAACCCATGTATTTTGAGTAAACGCAGGTAGATCACCAACACTACTATTTTCTCGATGCTCTATAAAGGCAACCTTAGTCGTTCCTGTTCCCAGACTAGCTGTTGCAACATTCACCCATTGACCACTTTTTCTTACTTTTATTGCCATAATTATCTTTTTTTTATTTAGACTCTAATGCAGCAACCTTTGCTTCCAAGGTTTCGATTTTTGCTATTGCTTCCTTTAGTGCTGCGGTTAAATGAGGAAGAATACCATCCTTTGCAATAAACTGATAAAACGGTGTTACTCCATCAGATTTCATTTGATCTTTATTACCATCAACAGCTGTTGGTACTGCAGATTGAAGTTCATGTGCTAGGAAACCAATATCACTCCTACCACTACCTTTCCAGTCGAAAGAAATGGGATTTAATTTTTTAACTGTCTCAATACCATTAGTCAATGAAAGCACATTTTCTTTTAATCTATAATCAGATTCGACATGATACGATCCATCACCTTTAACATAAGCTTTGAGATCTTTAGTTGAGTTATCATCAGACTGAAAATGATGAATACCAACACCACTTTCAGTGGTTTTTCTGTAACTATATAACCCACTACTGAAATTACCATATATTGCTTCGGTGGTACTATCTATAGGAGGAATCACAAGTGACCATGCCACACTAGTTGTACCACCAGTACTTTTTAGAACCTGTCCAGAAGTACCATAATTTGCTCCAGCAATACCAATTTGACCTTTCTTTCCAATACGTAATCTTTCTTCTACCTTTCCAACACCTAGACCATCACCACCTGTGAAAAATGTTATGGATGAGAAATTAGCATCACTTGCACCACTACCAGAAGCTGCATGATCCATTTGGATACGAGCATCCATGTCATCAGCAGATGTATATTTAAAATCAATATAAGGTCCACCATAAGTATGGGTATTATCTGATCTTAATAACTCAATTCCACCATCAGAATTTATCTCCGAAAAATTTGTATTATTTGCATTCTGTACCTGAATGTATCCACCATGATCAGTTTCACTGGTATCACTAGGTTTGAGTATTAATGTTGGTGCAGTCGTTGATTTATAGAATTCTAAATTTGCTGCACCAGCAAGAACTCCACCATCATTAAACTGAATTTGTCTATTAGTTCCAGCAACAGCACCACCACCACCAAAAGCTGAAGTATCATACCAAATATCACCATCACAAATTGAACTACCAGTAGGTTCAGATTCTTGAACGTATTTGGCACCGAAAGCATTACTACTATCAGGAATATTAATTTGTTTTGATGCCGTACCTGTTACTGTGATTGGCAGGGTACATGGTGCAGATCTACCCGTATAATCAACCGTTACGTCAGTAATAGTTCCATTATTATCCGCAGTTATTGTAGTGTCCGTTATTGTAAGTCCACTTCCAGCAGTTAAATGAGTTAACTTTCCTGCACTTTCATCCCAGAATATAATTCTATCAGCACCAGCATCATCAGCCTTTAAAGTACTACCATCAAGATCTAAAACATCAGTTACTGTTGAATCTAGTGATAAACCGCCAGCTGCAGAACCAGTAATCGTAATTTCAGTACCACTAGTACGACTAATACTAACGCTACCTGAACCAGTTAGGGTAATATCATCATTCGCAGTACCATCAGTTAATCTTAATGCAGGATTGGCATCAGTACCTCCTGTTTGCTCAACAGATAAATCATAAGTCTTACCTGCATCACTATTAGCAGTTATTGTAGTTCCAGTTATTGTAAGTCCACTTCCAGCAGTTAAATGTTCTAATTTATTTGCACTTTCATCCCAGAATATAATTCTATCAGCACCAGCATCATCGGCACCTAAAGTTCCATCAGTAAGATCAAGAACAGATGATACTGATGCACCTAATGCTAAACCAGCACCCTGAACAGCATCAATCGTAAATGCATAATCAGCTCCTGTTACATCAAGAGCTGAAATTGATATATTGGATCCAGCATTTAATTGGACAGAGTTAGATGTTCCGCTATCTGGTGTGAGTGTCCACTTAGCATTACCACTAGCACCAGCAGTACCTGTTAATGGTAAAGTATAAGTTGTACCCGTCGTAGATCCACCATTAATAGTGAGTTTACCATCATTATCTCTGGTTACTGAAACTCCACCAGTACCTGCTATTTGAATTGAATCATCAGTTCCAGAAGAAGCATCTAAAAATAGGTATGGATCAGTATCACTTCCAGTCGATCCACCATCAGAATCTTTTGTACATTTTAATTCATAAGTTGTACCAGTTGCTGATGCACCATCAATTGTTAGTGTATTATTACCAGCATTACCTACTACTGTAATTCCACCACTACCAGTAATGTTTACATCATCTGTTGTACCACCACTACTCGTAAGTCTTAATCCACTACCTCCATTAGTAGTACCAAAAGTAGGTAATGTATATGTTGTACCAGCCTGAGTATCGGCAGAAATAGTAAATCCAGCAGCACTTATAGCACTAAATGATATGCCAGTTCCTTTAGTAATAGTGACAGGATCATTAACTACAGGATCTGCATTATCACTTAATGTTAAAACTACATCGTCACTAGAACTAGAACTTTCTAAGGTATAAGTTTTACCTGCATCAGTAGTAGCATTTATTGTAGTTCCAGTTATTAATAGTCCAGTTCCAGCAGTTAAATGGTCTAACTTACTTTCACTATCATCCCAGAATATAATTCTATCAGCAGCAGGATCATCGGCACCCAGAACTCCACCAGTAAGATCAAGAACAGATGCCACTGATGTATCTAATGCTAGACCAGCACCTTGATCAGCAGCAATTGTGAGTTGAGTACCACTATTACGAGTAACAGTAACATTAGCTCCTCCAGTTATGGTAATATCATCATTCGTAGTACCATCACCCAATCTTAATGCAGGATTATCGTTATTAGCTGGATCACCTGTTTGCTCAACAGATAAATCATAAGTCCTACCAATCGTAGAAGGATCGATCCAATCTACTTGACTACCTGTTGATTTTAGAACAAACCCATCAGTACCAAGTTCACCATCTTTATCTTTAAGACCAGCCTCAAGTGTTATATGACCATAAAAGTGAGATGTACCAGCAACACTCAAATCAGTGGTGGTGGTATGACCAACAACATCCAATTCACGACGTGGTGCCTCACTAACTATACCGACTCTTCTTTGTCTGACATCAAATGAAAGTAAATTGGAAGTATAAAGATACTCATATTGTCTACCAGTAAGAGGCCCATTTGCATCTTCAGCAAAGGTCATAAAATAAGTTCCTATGCCCAGAGAATTTAAAGATGAAGCATCAGCAGTAGTTCCTGCCTTACCTTCAATGGTAGTACTACCTACTCCAACTCTAATAGAATTTCTTGTTGTTAAATCACCAGCATCAATCCAATCTAATGCAGTACCAGTTGATGATAATAATTGACCATTACTACCAATTTCACCATCTTTATCTTGTAATCCACCAGTAATTTTTACACCATCACTAGTGGTAATAAATTTTTCTACTCCAGCGTAGTATAATGAAGCCCTTGCACCAGTACCACTGAATAATTTTAATATTGGTCTCCAATCCTTATCAAAGAATTGATATGCTCCGTCTCCAGGTCCACCATTTGTTTTAAATACTAATGAACCTGCCCCAGTCTCATGGATATATGAAGTCCAACCATCAACAATCGAATCTCCATTAGAATCAACTTGACTCGAAAGACCATTGGTATGAGATATTTGTAAATCGTTACCCGTTCCAAAGGCAAGTTGTGTTTCATCCTTAAATTCTAATGCATCAGCAGATTTATCCCATTCCACATTATAATTAGAACCTTTAAATAATACATCTCCATCATGAGTTGCACCATCGTCTACGTGAACACCAGTAACCTCAGTTCCTGTTGCAGTAGTTTCAAATTTCTGACCAGCACCACTTGCTCCTCTCCAATGAAGTTCTATACCACCATTAGCATTATATACTGCTAAATTATCACCACCAGTCGTTTCAAATACTATATCATGAGCACCTGAAGGTACTTGGAACCGCATATCATGAGGTCCAGTATGTTTAAATACACTACCTCCATTAGACCCATCACCTTCTGTATAATATATCGAAAGATCGTCACCAGTACCAAATATTGCTTTTGCATCATCTACAAATTTTAATGCATCAGCAGATTGATCCCAGAAAGCAGATGTAAGACCAATAGTTTGACCAGAAAATTCTACATCTTTATTAAGCCATACTTTATTCTCGAAAGTTGCAATTCCAACAAAAGTAGAATAGTTATTATTTACTTTTAATGTATTAAAAACACCTTCATCAAGTACCAGATCATCAGAAACATATAAATCACCACCAACATATAAATCTCCACCAGTAGTAGTAATTCCACGTGAGGAAGCTAAGGTGACTCCGACACCAATGACTGCACCAGGAGAAATATTTGTTCCAGCACCACCAACAACTGATAATCCACCACCAACCAGTAGAGATTTATCAAAATGACCACCACCATCAACTTGTAAAGCACCTGTTGAAGCAGTTGATTCAGTGGTATCAACTATATTAATTTTCTGTTCGGCACGTATTGTACCACCCGTTGCGTCTAATTTAAGATTTCCACTGGTTGTCTTAATTGTAAAATTATCATCTCCTGCAATTTCTATATTTCCTATTGTTGCTACACCAGTAACATTTACATATTTTAATTCAGTTAAAGAATCTACAAAGAGTTTAGTAAAATCATCGTTTACAATCTCAAAAGTAAAATTAGAATTACCAATTAAACTACTACCAGCTCCGACATGAACAACCTCTTTATTTGTCAGGTTATCAATAGTAGAAATACCAGATACCTTAATATCACTCGTAAAACCAACAGGGCCAGCAAAAGTCGAAAGACCTGCAACCTCTATATTACTAAATGAAGAGAGTCCAACTACATCCAACAAGAGATTTTCTCTTGGTACAACTCCCATACCTATACTTTGTGTCGCTTCTATCCATACAAAATTAGAAGCACCTTCCACTAAACCAGTATCATCATGATACTGTATTTGTGATATAGCACCACCAGCACCAGCTTGTACCGTTTCAGGTGCTTTCCATTCTACAGAACCATCGGCAGCTTTTACTATTAAATCTCCAGTAGATCCACCATCATTATCACCATCATAAATGGTACCCGTTAATCTTAAATCCCCTCTAACATGCAATTGTCGTGATGGATTCGTGGTTCCAATACCTACCGATGCAATACCAGTGGTACCACTAACACCATGAAAAGCTGAAAGAATACTTCCACCAATACCTATATTTAAAGCTTCCTTACTTGTTAATATACCTGCAGTACTATTAAATAATAAATTAGAAGATGTTGCAAAATCACCACTCGATTTAAATAATACCTCATCATTATTTCCTGGTGGTCTTGATGTTATTGTGGCAATAGTACCTGCAGCAACATCTGGAGTATAAGGAGCTGCTACAGCAGTTATAGAATTACCAATAAAATTAAGTTGTGTAATACTATTAGAAGTACCTACAAGAGTTCCTTCCTCATATACACTAATAGAACCAGGTATTATTCCACCCGCTACAGGAATCCAATATCGATTTACTTCACTATCATCACCAATAACAGATATTATTTGATATTGTTCTCCAGCTGGCAGACCAGGAGTACCTCCAGAAGGAGGAAAACCCAAATTTGGTTCAGCAGAACCTAAATCAAGATACTTATACCTATCACCAGATAATTTTGATTGAGGGGTTATCTTAGCCCTTCCACTCAGATACTTAGGCATTACTATTCTCTAGGATACTCGCCATAAATTCCATTTGCAATGGACCTACAAATCCACCTGCAGATGTTATACCAGCATAGATGGAAATATTACTATCATCTGCTTCGACAATAGGTGTTGCTATACCAGCAATACGATCAGTTGATCTAGGATATGCATGTTCTGATTTATTATTATCCATCGAACATGTATATATCTGCGATTCATTATCAACCGTCACAGTATTGGTAGCTTTCTTCATACTATTAGTTTCAGCAGATACAAATGTATGTGTATATCCACCACCACCTATCACAACAGATCTGGTAATACAACCTGTGACAGCAGACTCAAAATAATGAGTCTCACCAGAAGCAGCACCTGCATTACCAACATTTACGGTGAATTTTTTAGTACCCGTAACAGTAATAGGTAACCAATTTCCTCCTGCAGGATCATTTGCTCTTGGATATGATTTTTGAGAACCAATACCAGCTGCACCACAATAACCACAACTAAAGGTTATTCCATTATCATCAATTTTAATAGCATCACCATTTTCCATACCATGAACATCTGCAAAAGCAAGAGTCAAAAGACCACTAGATGCATTATATGATGTTGCATCTACACCATTCGTAGCAACAGGTGTTAATCCAGGATTGGGAACAAAAGTATGAGGAGTAGTGTTTGTAGCAGTAACTGCTTTTAGAACATCTATAGTAATAGTTGTAGTTGTGGTTGCCGCAATACCAACAGGGAGATTATAAGAAGGGTCATTAGCAGATGCACCCTCATAACCTGAAGGTCGTGGATATTTCTTTGTACTTCCATCACCATGAGTACAACTAAACTGTAAAGATTTAGGAGATAACCTAATACTTGTTATTCCTGCACTAAAATTATGTCTACCAATTGTTAAAGTTGCAATTCCAGTTGCAGCATCATAATCTGCTGCACTGACATCAAAATATTTTTTTGGAGATGCTCCGACATTTACACTAAATTGAGATGAAGAAATATATGTGGTCTTTAACCATTTTCCACTTGCTGGATCTATATCTGTACGTGGATAAGTCTTAACATTCTGAGGAGCAGTATCCATATCACACTTGAATGATAATGCATTATCATCAAACTTAACCAGACTACCATTAGTAAATGCATGACCAGATAAAGTAAGAGTCATTACACCAGTATCACCAACATAAGTAGCACCAGTAGGAGTATATGAACCATCCACAGTTATCATACCATGATCACAAATATGGAATGTCGCAATTCCACTTGCAGGATCATAACTTCCATCTGTAGGTGTAAATTTAGTTCCAGCACCCGTTACTGTAATAGAATCCTTTCTTGAACGAATATATCTATGAGGAGTTGGATTATATACATGCTTATATCCCTTAGATCCACCAACAGCTGAAGTAAATGATTTAGTATCAGGTACTGTATCAACAACATATGATTTCTGAGGATCAGGAAATATATTAGTGGTAACCCCTGCAGAAGAATCACAGGTAAATGCAATTCCTGCCATTGTAATCTGATCACCTGCAGAAAATCCATGAGCACTCCTTGTAGTCACCGTGACTATTCCAGTAGGTTCATCATAAACTACATTGTTTATTGTGGTTATTCCTGTCTGAGTTCCTGTAATAATTAATTTGTCTACAACTAAAGGTGTCTTTTCTAAGACCATTCTACCATCAATTAGAATCAATGCATCATTAGGAGGAATCTCAACATCTTTTATTACTCTAACATCTCTAATATTACCCGTACTTCTTGTCTCTCTTCTCTGAACAAAAGTAACTGTCGGATATGTTCCCACACCGACATTAGCTACCTGTGCATACAACAATAAAGCAGAAGTTCCTGTGGGTACTTCATATAGTTCTTGCTCTCCTGGTGCCACAGGAACTAATACAGATATAAACTTATTTACTGGTGCTATTGCCATATTATCTCAATGAAAGTATTAATGGTGTTAATTGTGCCTGTATTGCTCTATTAAAGTCTCTTCCTCTAATAGTTGATGTAGTTTGGTCAATGGTTAGACCATCACCGATTCTAAAATTACCTTTTTGATCTGTACTTGTGAATGGAATTTGACCTCCATTAATCGCAATAATTTCATTCTCAGGAATAGGCTCCCCTCCCTGGAAGGGGTTTGCTCTATTTATGTCTGTACCTGCACCGACATATTCGAAAGAATGTGAACTGGTGATGATACGACTCAATCTAACAAATTCCATACTCACTCCAGCACCCACAGAATATGGAACAAATTCATTAAAGGTTACTGTGGTTAATCCAGTATTGGTGGGTTCTGTTGCCCTATCAACTGTGAATAAAATTGGATCTGTGTTGACCGTAGCAGTTGCACCTCCACCACCAGAGAAACTAACCGTAAGATTTTGATCTGGTAAATAATTTCTACCACTAGCAACGACATCAATAGAAGTGATGGTTCCTGCTGAACTCACATTTGCAGAAAATTCAGGACGAATTGCTTCTGGACCTAATGGTTCCTGATTTATTGTGACAACTGGTGGAGCACCTTCATTATAACCTGCACCACCATCAGTAATTGTGAAACCTCTAATTAATTTAAGTGGCCCAGTAACAATTCCAGTTGCAGATGTGTCATTATAATCATCCATATCAATAAGGAAATAACCACCTTGACCATCGAAAGGTTTTCTAGGATTATCCTGAACATCTACAACATTATTAACAACAAAATCATCAGAACCTGCAATATATGATCCAAATGTTGTACCAGTAAATTCAACATCCCCATAACCATCTGCTTTTAATCCAACATTACCAAATGATGAATTGGAGTTTGTTAAATCACATTGTCCACCTGAATCAGCATAAATTGCAACATCACAACCAATGGTAAAGATAGAAACTAACTGAGCATATGCATTATTTGTAAGAGAAACACCTATACCAGTTTCGTTATACTGAGTAAA
>Ga0115011_10001230_pt1 | contig 18658 bp, 5 predicted proteins | sample TroAtlMetagenome_2_FD_88705 | JGI IMG/M metagenome (GOLD analysis project Ga0115011, IMG submission 88705) | Marine eukaryotic phytoplankton communities from Atlantic Ocean - Tropical Atlantic ANT8 Metagenome | ecosystem: Environmental > Aquatic > Marine > Oceanic | place: Tropical Atlantic...
CCTCTCTTCTCTCTCGTTTTGATTTTGTGAGAAAAGAAAGGGAAAAAAAAAGAACAAGAAGAAAATTATCGAGAGACTTTTACGCGCGTAAACCAAAACACGTTTGGGACACTCGTCCGTCTCTTCCTCGTCCAGACTCGTCTCTTTTCAGGACGGGGAAAAAGAAGGAAATCCCTTTACTAAAAGGGGCGCAACGCGTGCGCTTTTCGCGACGACGAACGCGTTCGGGGAAGGACGCGTTCGGGGAAGGAACGCGTGCACCGCGGAAGGCGAGGACGGGAACGCGGGGGCGTGGGTCGGAAAAGCGCGCGCGCGAGCGAGGACGATTACGCGGGGGCGGGGAAAAAAGGAAAAAGTTTCTCTTCGATTTGGGAGAGATTTTCAAAGAGACTTTGAGACAAGAGGAGAAAACAAAGCCTGACGACGACGACGACCCAAAAGGGAGGAAGAGGAGAGGACAAAAAAAGGAGAAAAGAGAGAAGGACGCATGGCGTCCAAAGGGACCGACGCGACGCGAAAAGGCGGGCAATGGCGGACGTGGCAAAGCGACGAGGATATTCCCCAACGGAAAATCTTGATTCAACACATGTGAGTGCGCGTCGAGCGTCTCCGCGCGCGCGTTTACGCGGGCGGTGGATTTTTGTTTTTTGCTTTTTTGTGGTTTGCGATGATTTGAAAGGCGAGAGCCCGGATCGCCAACGAGTCTCGGCGGTTTCAAATATTTACGCGCGCGCGTTTTAATCCCATCGTCTGAGATGGAAAACATAAACTGACGACACGAATCCTTTCTTTACCCAAAATAGCTTACGTTTGTTTCAACAGCGCAAACCGTCCGTGACGAAAGAATGGCAACAGAAGCTTCCGGACTTTGTGTTGCGTCTCGAAGAGGCCGTGTATCGGGGCGCGCGAACGAAGGAGGAGTATTGCGATAAAGATACCTTAGAGGCGAGATTACAGGCAGTGGCGAGGATTATGGTGACGAGACCAGGTGTGAAAGCTGCGCAGATGCAACAACAACAACAACAACAACAACAACAACAACAACAACAACAAGCACAGGCGCAAGCGCAAGCGCAAGCGCAACAACAGCAACAGATGATGAACGGCGGCCAACCAAACTCGGTGATGATTGGAAGCGCGAATGGTATGGGAATGAACGGAGCGGTGCCACCTGGAGCGATGATTGGAAGCGGTGGAATGCCGCCACCAGGCCAGATGGTTCCCATCAATGGGGGTGGGAACGTTTTAGCAAATGGACAGCGATTAATTAGAGGTCAAGCAGCGGGGTCGCCGGGCATGAACAACGCGCCGATGCAAATGCTCGGACCAAACGGGGTTCCGTTAAGCGCGGCGCAAGTTGCACAGTTTAACCAAGGGACTACAGCTAGTAATAAACCGATGACTGCGGCAGAGAAGAAAGCGCAAGTGGCGAGAGCGAAAGCGATTGCCGCGGCGAGCAAACAGCAACAAGCGGCGGCTGGCGGAAAGAAGAAGAAAGAAACGAAAGCACAAGCTGCAGCTCGAATGGCGGCAGAGCAACAAGCGCAACAGCAAGCGCAACAGCAGAATAACGTTCGTCCGGGAGCATCCGCGCCACCCGGTTCTACAGATGAGCAAATTAAGAAAGCGTACATTGTCAAGCAACAAAGGTGGTTGCTCTTCCTTCGTCACGCATCAAAATGTCAAGCGGCTGAAGGCAAATGTCCGTATACGCCGCACTGCCACGTGGCGAAGCATTTGTGGGAGCACGTGCTAAAGTGCACGTTGCCGACGTGCACGTATCCGAGATGTTTAGCGTCCAGAGAGTTGTTAAAGCACCACCAAAATTGCAAAGATCCGCGCTGTCCGGTGTGCGGCCCGGTTCGATCGGCGATGCTAAAACAACGTCAACAGCAACAAGCGATGCTCGCGCAACAACAGGCAGCGGCGGCGGCGCAAGGCGGTGGGAAGAAGCGAAAGCTGACAAAAGCAGAACAGGCAGCGGCTGCCAAGGCGGCGCAAGCGCAGTTTGATTTGATGCCTCCGCCTTTGATGGTGAAAGGGACCGGGAATGCCGATAGGAAACCGGGAGGCGAAGGCACGTCATTGATGGAGTGTTTCTCGCCCGAGGAGATTCGAACGCACCTGGCGTCGTTACGATTGACGGAAGGGAAAGAAAAGATTCCTGGGATTGTGGCGCCAATGTCCGCGCGAAGACGCGACGCAGAAGCGGACAAAGTCATTGCCAACGCCACGGATTCTTCTTGTCGCGCATGCGGCGTCGAACGGCTAACGTTTGAGCCACCGCCGATGTATTGCTACTCGTGCGTCGGAAGAATTAAGAGAGGTCAAGTATACTACACGGTGCCGAATATTCCCGGAGGCGAGATGCGTAAAGACACGTGGTGTAACCCGTGTTACAACGCCATCCAAGGCCACATCGATATTGAAGGCCAACGCTTTCCGAAGAACTCTTTGATTAAGAAGAAGAATGACGATGATTTAGAAGAGCCATGGGTTCAATGCGATTTCTGCAACAACTGGTATCACCAAATTTGCGTCATGTTCAACGGGCGAAAGAACACGGACGGTGAAGCGCATTTCACGTGCCCGACGTGTATTTTATCACAAATCGAAAAGCAAGAGCGAAAGATAACGACCGAACGTCCCAACTCCATGCAACCAGCTAAGACATTGACGAAAACGGTTTTAAGTGACTTTTTGGAGAAGCGCGTCATGGATAAGTTGGCGGAAGAACGCGTCGCGCGAGCGAAACATCTCGGGATCCCAGTAGAAACTGTGCCAACCGCGGAAGACTTAACAATCCGAGTCGTTTCGCAAACCGACAAAAAATGCGATACGAAAACGCAATTCTTGGAGGCATTCAAGAAGGACGGTTTCCCGGAAGAATTTTTGTACAAGAACAGAGTAATTTTGCTCTTTCAAAAAATAGAAGGCGTGGACGTGTGTTTGATGGCAATTTACGTCCAAGAGTACGGTGAGGATTGTCCAAACCCGAACAAACGACGCATTTACTTGTCTTATTTGGACTCGGTGAAATATTTCCGCCCTGAAGGTATCGTCGCGAGTATAGGCGAACCGATGGCGCTGAGAACGTTCGTGTACCACCAAATTTTGATTGGCTATCTCGATTATGCCAAGCAAAGGGGTTTCACTTCTTGTTTTATTTGGGCGTGTCCACCGTTCCAAGGCGACGATTACATCTTGTATTGCCACCCGAAAGTTCAAAAAGTCCCGAAGAGCGACAAGTTGCGTGAATGGTACATGAAGATGCTTCGCGGGGCTGCCAAGGAAGACATCATACACTCCGTGACGAACATTTACGATGAATACAACTTAGGTGGCTCTTTGCAAGAAGTTCGATCGGCGAAAGATTACCCGTACTTTGACGGCGATTACTTCCCGGGCGTCGCCGAAGAGTGGATCCCAGGCATTATTGCCGAACAAGAGGAGCAAAAGAAGCAAATGAAGACGCTCGCGACGGGCACGAAAGTTAACGCGCGCAAAGCGGCGAAATCGCAAAGCAAAAAAGTCTACTCGGCATCTATAGACGGTGATTTAGATTCCGAGTTGATGAAGAAACTTGGAGTGACGATTTCCGCCATGCGTAACGACTTCATCTTGGCACATTTGGCGCCAAAATGTACAAGCTGCCGCAAAACCGTCGCGGACGAAAACTTGTACGTTCCGAAGGAGGTAAACCCGAAGGCCGCTCCATTGCGTTTGTGCGAGGAGTGCCAGTCGATCGACTCTGCCTTGCCAAAAGAGGAGAAGAAATTCTTGAACAGAGGCGAATTGGTATGCCAGAAATGCCCGCCGTTACCGGCAGTGAAGGACGAGAAAGTCAAAGAGGAGGAAGACAAAGCCATGCAATCAGAGTTTTTCGACACGCGACAAGCGTTCCTTTCGTTGTGTCAAGGGAACCACTTCCAATTCGATTCGTTGCGTCGGGCGAAGCACACGACGATGATGGTTTTATACCACCTGAACAATCCGTCCGAACCAGCTTTCGTGGCCAGCTGTAACGTTTGCTCGCGCGAGCTCGAAGCCGGTGCCGGCTATAGATGCACCGTGTGCGCCGACTTTGACATTTGCGAAGAGTGCCGCGTCCGCGTCGGTCATAAACACCCGCTCCAACGCCAAGGCCGAGGCCGAGGCGAAAGGCAACAAATGACCGACTCTGAACGTCAAGCCAGACAACAACAAATCGAAAGAACTATGGCCTTACTGGTCCACGCTTCTTCGTGCAGGAACACCAAGTGCGATAACCCGAACTGCGCCAAAGTGAAACAACTCTTCCAACACGCCATGAAGTGTCAAACCAAAGCCGCCGGTGGGTGCCACTTGTGTCGAAAGATCTGGACTTTGTTACAAGTCCATTCGAAAGGCTGCGTCGCGCACGATTGTCCGGTACCTCGATGCGCGGACTTGAAAGCGTACAGAAGACGCGCGCAAGAGCAAGTGGAAGAGAGACGAAGAAAACAGTACAGAAAGTATTTGGCTGGGAACTGACGTTTCTCGGGGAAACCGCAAAGAACTTGCAAAGAACAAGAAACAACCACTTAAAAGAAAAATAACCATCGAAAAAGTATTACCCGTAGCAGAGAAAGTGAGTTTAGAATCAAAACATTTAGCCCACGTTGAAACATAATTGTAAAAGAATACCCTCATTCGATCCACGCGACGATCGTCGCGCCTTTGGTGCGATGTGCCTCTTTTTGCCTTTTCGTTCGAATTTTCTGTCCTGTGTCTTCACTTTTTTTAACGACTTTCTGCCCCAAAATGATTCGTTTAACGCCCGGATGGAAACCGGGTGACGACGACGTGTACGAAGAAGAAGAAGAAACGGAAGATGAGGAGGAGGAGGAGGAGGAGGAGGAGGAGGAGACGAACGACCATGCGAGCAAACCGTCGTCGTACGAAGAAATCGCGGAAAAAAAGCGTCAACTTTTCGTTCGAAGAAATGAAGAAATTCAACGCAAAACCGCGTTACAAAACGCGTCGTCGACGTCGTACTCCGCGCACGATCTGTTGAAAAGCATGGATGAGGACAAGGCTGGGATGACGGACGAGGCGAAGGCGTTTTTAAGCATGAAACCGTTGACGACGGTGGACAGACAGAAGAATAAAGTGTTCGTTCCAGGAATGAAGAAGACGAGAATCTCGAGGAAGATGCGAGTGAGCGCCGAGGCGGAGAAAATTTTAGGATTAGCAAACATGTTGTACGTGCAGAATTTCGTGGAAGAAGCAATTGAGAAATGTCACGAGTGCATTACAGTGGCGCCGCACGATGCAAGTCCATATCATACGCTAGGTTTGATTTATGAAGAGAAAGGCGACATGGCGAAGGCGATGGATTTTTACTCGATTGCCGCGCACGTGAGCAAGACAGATGTAGCTTTATGGTTGAGGATTGCGGATATGGCGTTGACTTTAGAGAATAGAAGGCACGCAATATATTGCTTAAGCAGAGCGGAAAAAGGGTCCGACGGGATTTTAGACGACGCGGAAAGGAATTTGTTGAGGTTAAACTGCGCGGATTTATTTGAGGAGTTTGGAGAGAAGAAAAAGGCGATTATGCAGTACGAACAGATTATAGAAACGTTGGGGTCGAAAGATGTCATGATAGATCCATACGAGGTGCACATTAAGTGCATGGATTTGTGCATGGAGTGTAACTTAAAGCCGCTCGCAGCAAAACTTTTTGGCGGATACGCGAGGAAGAATGCGGCGAGAGTGGACTTGAATGCGATGTTATTCTTGATCGATTTAGTGAGCGAGTTAGATTGGTGGGAGAAAGTTGTCGAGTACGTGGAATTATGTCGACGAGTTTGGGAAAAAAAAGGACATCCGTCGTACGAGGCGATGAAAACTTTCCCGCTGAATTGCGAGGCGATGAAAGCAAGAGCATTAGTCATGCTTTCGGGCATCTACAAGCAACACAAAACGGACGAAGACGCGATTAGATATGAAAAGAACTGCGAGGGGAAGTTGAGGGTAGGGATGATGTGTACGGATGTAATTATGGAAGCTATTAAAAATGCAGCGATTCGAATAGACAAAGGGGAGAAGAACATGTTTCCTTTTCCGGATTTGAGTTCAGAAAATTTAATTCGATTGGCGCACGCTTATCGAGAACACGCCAACAAGCAACACAAAGCCATGGAGCTGTACAAAACTCTCATTATATACGACAAAACGCATGATACTGCGGATATATGGGAAAATATGGCCGAGTGTGCGCGAAGAGCGCGAGGTGTGGAAGGTGCGAAACAAGTCTACGAAGAGATTTGCAACACGAGGAAACACAGCTCGGCGGCGAGAGTGCAATTGACAGAGATTCTCTTGTACGAGTTAAAAGAGGAAGAGAAGGCGCGAGAAATATTGCCATCTTTGGAAGAACTGGTAAACGATCGCGCGCCTGATGATATCGTGTCTCGAGCTGCGGAGTTACGACGGACGTTACAGGACGAGAATGACTTTGTAAAAGATTCGTTACCGACTGTCCAACAAATGTTGGACGAAGCATTGGACGCGAAGATGCAAATGCAAAAGTTACGAGCGGACGCGAAGCACTTGCAAAACACAGAAGACGTGAGAAAGGAAGCATATTTGAAGAAAATGGGAAGTAAATATGAACAGAAAAAGAAGCAAAAGATTGGATACCGCGGTCGGAAAGGTGGCGGTAGGAAGGAAGAGATCGTCCCATTGTCAAACAGCGCATTCAGAGGATTTGAAAACAGACGTCTCGAAAGAAATCGCGCGGCGGATAAAAAAAACTTGTCGAAGGAAGAGGTTGAGGAAATTGAAAGAGAAATACGAGGTGAAGAGGCGAATGCTGTCGAAGAAGATGCAGCGAAACACGAACAACATAAACGACAAAACGAGGAGACAGATAATAATGACGAAGAAGAAGAGAGAGAAAAAGATAAAGCCGAGCGATTGCAACGCGAGGGAGAATCGAAAGAATGTGAGGCAGAAATTAAGAAAATAACGGACGAAATTGAAGTCTTAAACAAGCAAAGAGAATCTTCGTCCAGTTTCAGCCACCCGACTCACTTCGCGATGATTTTGCAAGTCTTACACGCGCTTCTCTTGGACGGTGCTTTGAAGGAAGCGCGTTCGATATTGGACAAAATCGTTAGTTTGTCTTTTCCTCGAGGTTTGTCCAAAGAACAAACCATGGCGGTTCGTTATTTACGAACGAAACTCTCGCAGTTAGAAGGTAACGCTGTTGTCATGGCTGAACAAGCTAACAAAGCAGTCACCGCGTATCCGGACATTCTCGAAATGTGGACTGTTGTCTTGCGCGACGGGTGTCGGAATACGACCAATGCGAAGAAAGTTTTAGCTACCGCGAAAAGAGCGGTGAAAGCGTTCACGTTTCCCGGAAACGAATTCGACACGACCAATTCTGGAATTACTGTGAATGAGAAAGTTCCAGCCTTGTTGGCGTCCGGATACATTCACGGCTGGAACGACCAGTGGGCGGTTGCAAACATGCACTCGAGAGAGGCCTTGCGTTTGGCACCGAACGAACCAAACGTACGTTTAGGCATCACGTGCTCACAAATTCATGGCGCGGTACAAACACACTTAGGCGTTGCTGATTCTGAAAAGAATGCGAGAGTTTTACGTGCGATTTGCCAATTGAACACGATGGCCAAACAAAGAAACGACGTGTCGCCTATGGAGGCAACCTACAACGCCGCGAGAGCTTTGCACCAAGTCAATTTGATGTTTTTGGCGCAGCCTTTGTACGAGAAGTGTTTGGAAATTAAGGACGAGTGGGCGAAAGCGAACAAAGAATTTGCCAAAAACGCAGATTTAAGTGGCGAAGCGGCGTACAACTTGAGTTTGATATATAGAGCGTCCGGATGCGACGACTTGGCGCGAGCCGTATTGAAGAAATACAGTTCGTTTAGATAATAAAATAAATACGACTGCGTATATAACAACAAAACAATTACATTGGTAAAGTAATCTTCATTAGAACTTAAACAAACCTTTCATGCGCTTCATCAAGCGTTGACTGACGTTCGCGTCCGCCATGATCTTCTCGTCCTCGTAGTCTCTCAGTTTCATCTTCAACCGGATGATTTCGTTTTGCAACTCGCCTATTCTTTTCGCTTGCGACTCGATCAACGCGTTCTGCGCGTCGTATAAGCTCGATTCCGCTTGCGATTTGCTACCCCTTCGACTACCGTTGCCACCACTCTTCTTTGCCGCCGCCACCAACGGATTCTCGTTGAAAATGTCCCCGATTAACTCATCCAAATCCTCTTCAACGTCCTCCTCCTCTTCACCCTTCAACGCTTGAGGCATCATGCTCCCAAACATGTTCAAGTTACTCTTCGGCGGCACGCCCGGACTGGCCAGCCGTTCCGCTCTCGGTGACGTCAAATTCTTGATTGGCCGTTCTGGTCTCGATTTTCGCCTTCTTTCCGCCATGATATATTGCGTTGAGTTCTGTGGCGCTTTCGGCACGGCCATTTTCTTTGTTGCCACTTTTCTCGCCGGTGTGCTCCTCCCTCTTTTCGCCGGAGTCTTCTTCTTTGAAGACGGCGCTGCCGGTTTCTTCGTCGTCGCAGTCTTTTTCACTTTCAACGGCTTCTTCGTCTTGCTTTCCTTCGCGCCTCTTGACGAAGCTCTCGATTTTGACCTCTCGTTCTTCTTCCCGTAGGATACCGCTCCTCCTCCTGGACTCAATAAATCCGCCCCGACGCTCGTTTTCGGGTCAAAAAAAGCCGCCACCGCGGGGTCGAGCGGTTGTCTTCTCCGAGACGTTCTCTCTGAAGGCTTGTCTGCTGGTTTCTTTGCCGCCATTGTCTTCGTGTTTGTCGCTTTGGTCGCGGTGCTACTCGTCGCGCTCTTCTTCTTCGCGCGACCGTTTGTGTTTCTGTTTGGACTGCTGCTTCTTAATTGCGACGGTGCGTACGAAGCCAACAAATGGTCTAAAGAGTGCCTTTTGCTGCTCTTGCGCCTCTGATTCCGCGTGGCCCCCACTTTTTTCGCGACGGGCATGCGCAAAAGCGAAATGCGTGCTCGCGCAAAGTAGCTTCAGTTTCCAAAAGTGCTGCCGAATGAGGGGAGAATGGTAATAATTGATAACTTGGAGCCAATTCAAATTTTCGTGTCGAAGGGACAAAAAGCACTATATTTTGCCAAAAAGCGAAGGATGCGAATAAAGAGTAGTGTCATCGTTATCGTTACTAAAATTACATGCACGCGCGCGCACGCGCGCACGCATTCTATGCGTTTCAAGTCCACACGCACAACTTTCCGTCCTCTAAACCGGCGAAGACGCAGCCGCCGACATCGCACACGGAAGTGACTTTCAAACTCGAAAATGCTCTCAAAGAGTGCAAGACGTAGAGTTCAGTATTTTTGGCGTCTATGGCTCTGATGAAACCGTTGGAGGTGCCGAGAAAAATGCATTTATCGTCGGAGGATAAAGAGAAGGAGGATATGGCATCTTTTCTGGAGACGTCGAGGGAGGAGATGAGGATGCCATTGGTGGAATAGGAGCGGAGGACGCCACCGTTGGGATGATTGGCAATGGCATTCGCGTGATGCTCAATCGACCAAAAAACAAATATTTTAGCAGTGGAAAACGCAATCGAGCACCAAACTGGGGCACATACTTTATCTTTATGCTGACCGCCGATATCGTCCGAAGGCGACGGTAACGGTACTGCATCGCTCAAAAGTTCTTCCTCGAAGAAATCGTTCAACTTACCATTGCCTTTGTTCGTGTTTGCGTTTGAGGAACCACCAAAGCCGACGCCGTTCAAGTCGTGCAAAAGACACGTTCCATCGAGTGACCCACTCACGACAATATCGAGCGAAGCGTTGACGGCTACGGAGACGATGGCATCCGAGTGACCAAACTTTTGCAGCTTGGGCAGAACCGGTAATCCGAACCCATTCGGCGTGCTGACAATTTCCCAGACGCCAACCGAGGCGTCCGCGCCACCGGAAACTAAATAGCCATATCTTACGTTCGATTTGTTCGCGTTTGGTGTAAACACGCGATGTTGAACCGCCGATATGCTCCCTCCAGAAAATGTGTGTCCTCCATCCGTGGCAAAATCTAACCTCCACGGCTTCGATGGGTGAGGCAGTAAATCCATCGCTATACAATCGACAATGTCCCGGTGGCCTTTCGAAGCGGCGATTTCTCCACACGGTTCATCGCCAGCGTACGCGCGTATGGTACCATCCCAAAAACCGGAAACGATGGCGACTCGACCGCCGTCGAATGTCGTTACTGCGTTTGCGTTGAGTGGTATTTCACCTTCAAACGATTGGTCGTCTTTCGTACGCACTCGGGCGCCACCGATAATCTGGTCGCGAAATTTCGCATCTCTCGCAATAGATCTGCATGGCTGGTCTTTTGTACTACCGTTCGCCGAATTAATAGGCTCTAACGAGATTCTCGCGCTTTGGTCTTGGAAATCGAAATCGAGTTTGTGACCTTCGCGAACGACTCTCGCGGTCCAAATTTTACGACTCGAGGAAACCGCCACGAGTTTATCTCGATCGTAGGATAATTGAACAACTGCGGCGCCGTTGAATTGCGCGTCCTGGAAGATGCCTTGTAATTTTAACGGTTCGGAGGATCCATCGTCGTTTTCGTCGTCGGTATCATCCTCGCTGTTGAATATTCTCAAGCAGGCTCCATATACGGAAGTATACGCCTCGCGTTTCCTTCTCAATCTGGGGATTCGTCTCGGATGTGGTCGTTTAAACACCTGCGCGGGCGTTTGGCCAAAATTTAAGATCTGAGTTTCAATCGCCAGGCGTTCCTGTGGATCTTCAATCGCGTCTAAATCCACCGCTCCTTCGTACGTTAAATAATAAAAGACATTCTTTTTTGATTTCGCACGAGCGCCGAGTTGTGACGCACCAAAGACTAAATCGATCCAATCGTGAATGGTATGCGAAACGTGATCAGACTCTAAAGCATCTCGCATGGTTTGGATGAACGTTCGAGTACTTCCGTTCGCCCACTTCGGGAGCACGACGGCATCGACTACAGAGCCGTCCTGTCGCTTACCAAACACGTTCGAGTTGCTATTTTCCAAAAACTCGGGAAGGTAGAAGAATTCGGGGATCAACTCTTTCACGTCCGCGGTAGATTCCAGGACTGCGTTCCAGGTTTGCGCGATATTAGAGAACAACCTATCGGGATGGTCAAACTTACCACCTTGTAATTGCCTTGATAAGTTCGTAAATGGTTCTAATCGAATCAAAAAGAACAAAACAACCGCCGCGGAGGAATAGTGTGAACCATAATGAAAGGCAGGCATAGACGCATCCGGATCGCTCTCAAGTTGTTTAAATCGTTCGATGAACTGTTTTAAACGTACTGGATTCAAAGCACCGACCGGTAGCGATAAATCTCGATACACTTTCGGGTCCTCCAGATTAATCGTCGCTGACTCGTAATCGCTCAAGATCCACGGAAACACCGGGTATTGCGACAAATCGTGATACGTTCTTCCAGCAAGCTTATTCAGAGCGATTAAGTAGTCAAACGTGGATATCTCCCGCTCTTTCCATCTCTTTTGCATCAAATGTGCCGTTCGCGTTTTTTGTTTACGGTCTAGAATGACGATGGCGGCATTGAGTGAAGCAATTTTCACCGACGCTTCAACTCTCAATTTCTTGTTCGCAAAGGCGAAAAAGACCGATCGACCATCTTTAGTGTACATTTCAACAGCAACATTACGCAAGCGCCATCGCATGTGAACTAATTCGACTATGGTGTTTACGGGCCATTTCCAAAATCGAGATAGTATATTCTCTTTAACGTCGTCGATGGAATCCAACGCCGCGTCGCGGTTGGCTGTAAAGAAAACGATGTCCTTCGCAACATCGAGAGTACCTTCGATAACTAAATCTGAAGATGACACCATGCTCACGTTCGGGACTGTGAAAAAGATATCTTTATCGCGCTTGGCTTCGTCAGCCTTAGAGTGCAACCACTCAGCAGTTTTCTGTTTGTCGAGAAGCTTAGATTTCTGGTTCGCTTCTTCTTCGCGAAGTCTCTCGAGCTCTTTTTGCATTGTTTCTTCATCTTCGTCGGACTCCGTGAGATCACCATCGAGCTCTTCCGGATTTTCGTTACTAATATTATTCTCCGATACTGATGATTTCACTTCCAAGGCGCTCGCAACGATTTTGTCTTTCCATTGCTTCGCAGCAGATTGCAAAATCGGTAAATTCTCTTCTTGTGCATCACCACTGCCACTTTTCGAGGCTACTGCGGCGTTCGATAACGTGTTGCTCTTCGAAATTTGTTGCGTTAACGCATTCATTTCATCTCTTCGTACACGTAGACGACGCCCAATGCAGTCTTCCTTTTCACAATCGAGAACATAAAATCCATCGCCAAGATTATCATTCCCCGTCAACGACGCGCTATTCGCAAACACCTGGCTTTGTGCCTTTTGCCATCTTGATTTCAAACCAAATAATAGACGTCGTATCGACCTTTCATTCTCTTCCACAGCAAACTGTTCGTCTGCTATTCGCTTGTCACATTTGGCAATGTTGGCTTCGACTTGCGTTATTTGAATCGCAAACGTTGGAGGTGCGGAGACGTCTTCCCAGTCGTCGTCGATCTGTTCGGCGTCTTCTTTCGTCGACGGATCCTTCTTCTTTTTACCTCTCGTTGATACGGCATCCGGAATGAGATTTAATATGCGCTCATCTTCCGGGTCATTTTCGGCCTCTAAGCATTTTGAAATATGCTTTTTACACTGCGAAAGCGCTTTCGCGTTGTTCCCGTGACTTTCTAACAAACTCGACAAGAGCAGCTTGGCGTGCGCGTACTTTTCGCTGTTGTTGCTTTTCGTCACGCGAAGAAAATATGCGAACGCTTTCGGATGTTTAATTTTCACGTTGGCATCGTCACCATCGATAGCTAATTCGACAAGCGCCTCACGAATTTGACTCGAAACATCTTTGACTATTCTATCGTTATTCTTCCCGAACAAGGCTTCTCCAAGCGCATCGATGGCACCATTCGCGGCGGCGAAATCCATTCTGCGTTCGGATTCACTCGTGCCAAAATCCTTCTCTGCAGGCGAGGAAGCACTTTTATTCGATAATGTTGCTTTCAAAGCGAGGCTTTTTAAAGCGTTCTTAACGTTTTCCAACGCATTCTTGTGGCTACGAAGAGGAGATCTTTTTTCCTCACCGTCGCGTGTGTCCGCACCATTGTCGTCGCTATTAAGCGCAGACTCAATCAACGATGCCGTCTCAGGAAGCGAAAACGCCAAATGGAGTATCCGTGCCGCCATAGCTGAATCAGATTTTTGCTTGTTCGTAAACGATGGTGTTGTATTCGTCAATAACATCGGTGCAAGCGCTATTGCAAATCCTCCACAGTTTGAAACGAGCTCGAAACAAAATCGGTGCGTCTTGGATACGCGTCGAAGAAAGGCAAGACAATCGACTAAGAAACTGTCGTGCGCATCTGGTCTCGAGGCTGCCGCACACAAAGACTCAATCGCATCGATGCAATAATCACCATTGATATCGATTGTTTCGTCCATCAGGATGCCCTCGAGGATTTCAAACATACCTTTGCGAAATCCATCCTCCTCCTCCGGACAAAATTTTTCCAACGCTCGAACGATTCGTCGAACAGGTAAGACGTGTAAAAGCTCCGCGTTTGAGCAATTACTTTTCAAAAAATCAACGTACTCCTCGCGTGCATACTTGCACGTCGAGTTGGCCCATTTCACGGGATTGAATATTTCAGATCGAGCATCCCCTAACGCTGCTAACCATTCGGGTGTTTGTACTGCGCCGTGTTTCACTCGAGGTTGTTGGCCCGCGCAACTTTTCGCCAACCAATCAAACGCTAGAATGAGCTCTTTAGAGAGCCGATTTGGTGTTATTGAATGAGCGACTAAAGCGATTATCTTTTCTCTTGCGCGGAGCGGGTATCCGCCATCTGAGAGTAACGCCGCGATGAGCGAAACAGCCGCAGGTAGCACTTTCAAATCATCGGTATCATTTTTTTCTTGCTCGAGAAGCTCGGGGATAAGTTGCTCGGCTCCGCCGAGCGATCGGCAGACATCTGCAGCGGATGTTGTGCTGCAAACTCTCGCGCACAGTTCGTCATCGTCATCATTTTCCGACGTGCCTTTACCTACGTTCAGTTTTCTACGAGTGCGCATGTTCCCAGTCGCAGCAGTTGCATCAATTGTCAATTTTAGGTTCGTTCGTAGACTCTTTTCGAAAATGTCTCTAGCAGATGTCATTGGAATACCCTTGCGAAGGAGTAAAATAGACGGTTCGGCTTCGGTAGACATGAATGCACCAACGTATTCTGCTCCTAAAGCATATAAAATGAGTGCCGCGCTGAAATCGACCGCCTCAGAGAAGACTCGAAACGTTGCAAACTGACCAGTGAATGGTTTTGCAAAGTTCGCTATACCAGCAGCAGCACCGATGTGCAACGAAACCGTGCCCTTATAACCGTCGTACGAAGAGTTTGGTAGAATCGGATCACCCACGGCTGTATTCGCGATACTCTGCGCAACACTCGTCGCTACGTTGGCTCGGTTCCAAGGATACTTCAACTTTTGTGGGTACGATTCGTTGCCATCTACGCAGATTCGCGCATTAGCATTCGACGCGCTTGCGTTTCTACCACCAAGAATGAGACCACCACCTTTAATTGATACGAATACGTGCGTCCATTTCCCTGGTATAATCGGGCACGACGTATCGTAAAAGGAGCAATCGTGTCTTTCACCGTTGGGTAAAAGAGAAGAGAGTTTCAGAGATCCGTCTGGACGTAACGAGCAACACAGACCAACGCCAGCTTCCGTGAGTAGACTAAAAATCCCCTGATCGGCCAACGCGCTACCTTCATTGTTTTCGTCTTCGATTTCTGCACGTATCCACATTGAAATCGTGACGCCATTCGAACATTCCGCAATTTTTTTCTTCACGCGAACCCCTCCAGAAGCACCACCAGCGAAATCGAAGAAAGTTCGAGGTGCTCCATTAATTGCGGCACGTTTCAACGCATCAATGAGTAACCGCTTATATTCGGATGAGTGAAATTGCTTCAAAGTTTTCATTGCATGTCGGAGTTGTAACGCGGTGAGACAGTGTGACGCACACGACTCAATACACTTGGCAATATTTCCAACGCATTCGACATCGTGAATGCAAGTATCACGTTCATCACCAACACCTTTATCGTTAAAATTACACCACCATTCGAAAAGGTGCGTGAGTGCATCCGCTTTTGTAGCACACTCTCTCGAGGCGACGGATCTTTCGAGTAAATCGACAAGAAAGCGCAACAGAAAAAGCTGGGAGGATTTTGAACACCGTTCGCTGTTCCGAGCGATTGAAAACGCGATTCGCAACGCCCCGGGGTTTACCAAAATCGTCTTCTTCGTGCATGAAGAGATCTTCTCATCAATACTATCGTCATCACATGCGAATCGAAGAGCGGTCAAGAGCGTCACTTCACCCGCAAACGAACCTTTGCCTCGTTCGTTGATTCGCATGGCTTCAATTAAGGCATCGTACCCAACGCACTGTTCAAACGACAATTCGGCGTCAGCACTTGTTTTTATCGCGTAATGAATCGTTTCAAGCGCGGTAGAGGCGACCATTTCACCGGATTCCCCGTCGCAGAGTGATGCTAGCGTGAGAAATAAAGCACCGTTTTCAATGGTTGCCCAATTTTGACACTTGCGCACGCTCGCGCGAGGTGTTTTCTTGGCAATATTCCGAATAGATTTCAAAAGAGGGATCAAAACACCACCGCTTTTATTAGTATCGCCTTCTCTGTCAAAGATGCGCGCTTTTGGTAACGCTTGAAAAAACGCTTTGATCCAAAGGAAAAAGGCATCGATGTCAAAGAAAAGCTCCGAATCCGCCGTACGCGTTTGTTCCACAGCAATATGCGTCGCTAAACTTGAAGCAAACTCCAAAGACTCATCGTTCACCCACAAGAAATCATCGAATAATACGCTCAAAAGCGACGGAGAACGCGTCGAGGCGAGACGGAGTGAAGGGTCTTCGGTTTCTTTTGCCAAGGCCTGAAGTAGCTCCGCGCATGCTCGCGCACACTTCGTCTTTGCGTCGCTTTCCTCTGTTTCCCCGGTATCTCCAAAGACAAACATTCTTCGTGGACACATCCACACTCTAACTTGACTGTGCACTGCCGCAGCTATCCTATTCGGAGCTTCGAGTTCAATCAAAGCTTTGCAATCGCGCGGATTGTTTCTATACACTATGCGCAGTAAAACGCCAGCTAAGGCTTCGCACGCAGAGGGATGGAAGACGCGCTGACAGAATGCCGATAGAATGTGCTGTAAAGCGTTTTCATCTCCCGGTCTTTTGTTCTCGAGTGCTAGTCCTACTAATGATATCGCTTCCTCGCGCGCGAGATGCGTTTCTTCGTCTTCGTCCTTGTTATTATCATTGTCGTCGATTGTAGGAACTTCACCGAATGTCTCGGAGTTTAACAACGTTTCCCACACTTTTGCATCGATGATGGAATCTTTAATAATTTCGCGGCGGTTTGAATCCGTCGTGTTATCATTTTTCTGTTTAGGTGCTTCTTCATCGTTATGACGATTAAATGCGTGGATAACAAACCTCGCCAAACCCGAGCGCAACTTCAAAGCGCTCTTCTTTGAAATGGATGATAATTGCGACGACAAACCTACGTTTACAATCTGCGATGCGACTTCATCCGATTCACTCTTTATTATGAAACTAGCGGCAGTAATAAAAGCAGAATCCATGATGGTGTTGGCATCGTCGTCGTCAATTGCGCTACACGTAACCGCTACCGAGAGAGCCCCGGCGACTGCTCGATCTTTTGTTTCTGAAGTGCGAGCAGACTTTCTCGAGATTTCTCTCGAAACAGATGACGAAGCGAGTGAAAGCGAACCAAACATATTTAGCAACGACGGTGTTGCTTTCAACAGATTTTTCTCAGAACAGGTTGCTTCTAATAAGTTTGTTGGCATGCGCCCGGTACCTTCGAGAACTACATCTAACACGCCGTTTGTATTTGCAGACGAAATCATGTTCTCGTCACCCATCACCGCGCATCCAATCGCACGCAGTGCTGTAAATTCGCACTCTAAACTTGTCGCGATGATGTTCATTTGACTTTGAGAAACCCTTAGCGCTGATGGTGTTGCTGAACGTTCGCTGCTACTCTGAACTCCTGAAAACCTAGCACGCGCTATACGCGCAGCCTTCATGATTTCCACCAATGCATTCATCGCGTTCGATTCGAACAAAAGCTTCGCGTGTCGTGTTGATATTGTAGTGTACGTATTATTCGGCGCGTGCTTCTCGTCCTCCCATCGGTTTTCATCTGGATCTGCAAACCACAAAATTGCCTCACAGGTCGCCATGCACACCCCAAACATCTCGTTCACGATTCGTTTCGCGTGATTGCCGTCCAACTCATTCACGGATATTCCTCGCAACTTACTCGCCGCAAACTTTCCGATCGCGCTCATTTCCTGAAGTATTGTGTTATCCTTTGAGCTCATCTCCAAAAATATCCTTCGGTTCCGTTCGCTCGCACACATCCTTGCCGCTGCCTGAATTGACGCATGTCCAGAACTCACGACATTGTTTGCGTCGCATTCGTCTTCTTCTTCTTCTTCTTCTATTTCTTCGTTGCCGCTACTAAACAATTCTAATCTTCTCGATACCTTCTCTTTTGCTCGCATCAACTCTTCGTACACAAACTCTAAAACTTTCCTCGGGTGTCCACACCGGCCTACGCCGACGGCGATTTTCCCGTTCGGCGTTTCCACTTTGTCCACTTCTTTCTTCGCGTTCCACCGCGCGCGCGCGTCCCTCGCGAGGTTTCGCACGAACTCCTCTCTCGTCTTCATCTCCTCGCTTCTCGTTTCGACCGTTTTCAACTGTTTCGCCAACCCGAGCTCATTCTCTGCGGTCTCGTCGAACATCACGTCTTTCACGTCGTCGTCGTCGTCGTCTCGGTTCGACGACTCGCTTTTCTTTCTCTCGCGGACGCTTCCTTTCCGTTGGTGGAAGCTCCTCGAGGAAAAACGCGACGACATCGTCTTGGGAGGACTCAAAGCAGCATCTCTCTCGGCAGACGACGCAAAAGACGTCGTTGCGGTACGACCGGTCGTCGTTCGCGTCGTTCTCGACTCGACACCCGTCCCCCCCGCGTCCAGCGCAAAACCACGACCGTCGTTGGTGTCGTCGACGTTTTCGTCGTCGGCGGCCTCCTCCTCGTCGCGCGGAGAGACCAATCGCGACACCTTGTTCGTCGCCGCCCGGAGCAGATGCATGACCGAAAAGATACAACAAAACACCTAACGAATCGCGCTCTCGTTTCTTCTTCTTCTTCTTCTTCTTCTCCTCTCCGAAAAAAAAAGAGAGAGAAACCCTTACTCCGTCGTCTCCTCGTCGTCTCCTGAGACCTCTCCGTTCTCCTCTCTCCGCAAAGGCGACAAAAAAGCCCCAAAGCGCGTTCAAAAGCGCGCAACAACAACAACAACAACAACAATAATGTGGCGGGATGTTTTGTAGGTGTTTTTTGTTTCGAAGAAAAAAAAGGGAAAAAAATCCCTCTCTTTTTCCAAAACTTTTTCGTCATTTTTTACGTCTCTCA
>Ga0115011_10001231_pt1 | contig 18650 bp, 18 predicted proteins | sample TroAtlMetagenome_2_FD_88705 | JGI IMG/M metagenome (GOLD analysis project Ga0115011, IMG submission 88705) | Marine eukaryotic phytoplankton communities from Atlantic Ocean - Tropical Atlantic ANT8 Metagenome | ecosystem: Environmental > Aquatic > Marine > Oceanic | place: Tropical Atlantic...
AACCTTTTCTTGCAGAGCAAATTAAATTTTCATAAACAGTTAAATTTGTAAAAACCCTTCTACCCTCTGGAACCAAACCAAACCCTAACTTGGCAATTTCATAACTTGGTTTATTTAAAACTAACTGATCTTGAAAAAAAACTTCACCTTCTATCTTGTTCATCATACCACATATTGCTTTAATAGTAGTAGATTTACCCATTCCATTTCTTCCTAACAAAGCCACCATTTGACCTTGTTCAGCTTTTAAATTAATGCCAAACAAAGCTTGACTATCTCCGTACCATGCTTTCAAATTTTTTACATTCAATAAAGTCATGAGTTTTCTGTTCCTAAATAAACTTCTTTAACAGTTTGGTTGTTTCTAATTTCTTCAACTGTACCGGTTGCAATAATTTTTCCATAATCTAATACGGAGATTCTATCCGCTAATGAAAAAACGGTGTCCATATCATGTTCAATTAATAGTATTGGTGCTCTATTTTTAAGTTTTTTAAATAAATCAACTATTAAATTTGATGAATCTCCATCTAATCCAGCCATTGGTTCATCAAGCAAAAACAGTTTTGGGTTCATCGATAAAGCAATACATATCTCTAACTTCCTTTTTTCACCATGACTTAAGCTTGATACTAATAATTCAGCCTTATCTTCAAGATTTACTTCCTTTAAAAAACCATATGCTTCTTTGTAAGCCTGTTGATCCAAATTTAAATTTGATAAAAAATCTAATGATCTTTTGTTTTTTCCTATCAGAGATAATTTGATATTATCAATTAAGCTGAAATTATTTATTATGGAAGAAACTTGAAAAGTTCTTGCAATTCCTTTTTGAGTTCTTTGTTCTGAACTTAAATTTGAAATTTCTTTACCTTCTAGGAAAATTTTCCCTGATTCTTGTTTTAAAAAACCTGTAATTAATTTTACAATAGTCGATTTTCCTGCCCCATTAGCACCGATTAGAGCATGAATCTCATTCCGATTTAGTTCTAGAGATATATTTTGACTGGCTACAACAGCACCAAAACTCTTCGTTAAACTATCAATTTTTAAAACAGAATTTTTCATGATCTATTCTCTTTTAAAAAAAAACTCATTAGCCCTGCTCTAGCAAATAATACTTCTAAAATAATTATAAAACCTAACCAAAATTGCCAATTCTCTGAAATTCCCCCAAGTGTTTGTTCTAAAATTATATAAAACACAGCTCCTAAAATTGGCCCATATAATCTTGCGACACCTCCTAGAATTACTAAAACCATAATCTCACCCGACATATGCCAGCTAAGTACTGATGGACTTACAAACCTATTAAGATCTGTGTAAAGAGATCCAGCCAAACCGGTAATTGCACCAGAAATGACAAAAGCTATAAGTTTTACTTTAAAAGGATTAATACCAACAGATTTAACTCTTTCTTCATTTGCTTTACATGACTTTAAAACTAAACCAAGTGGTGAGTTTAGAATTACCTTTAATGACGATAAAAATATCACCAACCACGCTAAACATATAAAATAGAAGATCATTGGGTTCATTGTATTAAACAAAGGAAAAAGATTTCTTACATAAATGGATAAACCATCTTCACCCCCATAAGCAGGCCAGCTTATAGAAAAATAATATAGCATTTGAGCAAACGCTAATGTGATCATAATAAAATATACACCTGATGTTCTAAGAGAAAAATAACCAATCAAAAAAGCTAATAAGGAACAAATTAATATAGATATAAACCATACAATTATAATCTGATTTGAACCCTTAAAAAAAAACAATATTTCAGAATTTTGTGCGTGAATAGCAAGAATTCCAGTAACATATCCGCCCACACCGAAAAATGCTGCATGACCAAATGAAACTAGCCCACCATAACCAAGGACAAAATTTAAACCAATTCCTGCAATTGATAAAATTACAATTTTTGTAGTCAATGTTGTTAAGTATGGTTCATCAAAAATATAACTTACAAAAGGCACACAAAACAAAATATACAAAGTAATTAAATTCAATTTTTCTTCTTTAAACATTATTTGCCCAACCCATACAAACCAGATGGTTTAAAAATTAGCACTATCGCCATTAAAATGTAAATTGACATTGAGGCGATTGAAGATCCAATTGAAGTTGCTGACGCGGTATCAAAAAAATAACTAAAAAATGAAGGTAACAAAAAACGACCCATAGTATCTGTAATTCCAACTAATAAAGCTCCAACAAAAGCACCTTTAATTGATCCAATTCCACCAATAACGATAACAACAAACGCTAAAATCAAAACAGGCTCTCCCATCCCAACTTCTACAGATTGGATAGCTCCTATCAATGCTCCAGAAAGACCTGCTAATGCTGCTCCAAGAGAAAATACAATTGTATATAATTTTGTAATATCAACCCCTAGAGCAGAAACCATCTCTCTATCGTTCTGTCCCGCTTTAATTCTTATACCAGTCAAAGTTTTGGAGATTAAAAAATATAAGATAATTGCTATTATTATACCTATAAAAATAATCATCATTCTATATTTTGAATACATTATCCCTAACGGTAAAGAAAAGCTTGAACTTAGCTCATTAGGTATATTTAAATATAGGGGATAAGCTCCAAAAAGCCATCTTATACCTTCTGAAAACAATAAAATTAGTGCAAAAGTAGCAAGAACTTGATCTAGATGATCTCTTTTATAAATTTTTCTAATTATTACAATTTCTGTTAATGCACCAGCAAATAATGCCGCCACAAAACTAGCAACCATTGCAATGAAAAAAGACCCTGTCAATTCAGCAAAAAAAGCTGCAGCAAATGCACCTATCATATAAAAAGAACCATGGGCTAAATTAATCAAGCCCATTACACCAAATACCAGAGTAAGTCCAGCTGACATCAAAAATAGCATCACACCAAATTGAAGACCATTTAGAATTTGCTCAATTAATAATGAAATAGTCATTTGAATGTTCAAGTGAGTTCGTTAAAACTCACTTGAAAAATTAAATTAATTTAGGTTGCAATCATCTACGTATGCATTTGATCTATCTTTCAAACCAACTGATATTATCTTATTGGTAAGAACATCACCCTCTTTTATAACTTCTCTGACATATATGTCCTGTATAGGATGCTGATTTCTAGCAAACTTAAATTTACCTCTAGTAGAAGAAAAGTCTGCAGTTTTAAGAGAACTCCTAAATGCATCCTTGTCAGAAATTGAAGATTTACTTAAAGCAGATATAAGAAGTTTACCAGTATCATAACCTTGAGAAGCATATAATGATGGTAACCTATTATATTGAGCTTGAAATGATGAAACAAAATCTTTGTTTGCGTCATTATCTAAATCTTTTGACCACTGAGATGTGTTTTTTACTCCTAATGCCGCTTCTCCTACTGCTTTTAAAATACCTTGATCAAAAGAAAAAGCCGGTCCAACTACTGGCAAATCAATACCGGATTGAGCATACTGTTTCATAAAACCTATTCCCATACCTCCTGGTAGAAAGAAGAAAACACTGTCTGCACCTGAAGCTCTAATTTGTGCTATTTCTGCAGCGTAATCTTTTTGACCTAGCTTTGTGTATATTTCACCAGCCAGATTTCCCTTAAAAAATCTTTTGTATCCTGTTAAGGCGTCTTTACCAGCCGGATAATTTGGAGCAAGAATAAAAGAATTGTTGTACCCTGCAGAATTTGCATATCCACCAGCAGCTTCATGCAAATTATCGTTCTGCCATGCTACATTAAAATAATTTTTGTGACATCCTTTACCAGCTAAAGCAGATGGTCCAGCATTAGGCGACAAATAGATAATATCCTGATTTACGGCAGCCGGGACAACGGCCATAGCTAAATTTGACCAGATTATTCCCGTAAGAACATCTACCTTATCAGATTGGATCATTTTATCAGCTATTTGAACAGCGATGTCAGGCTTTCGTTGATCATCTTTGACTATAACTTGTATGTTTTTATTATCTTTGACAGCAAGCAAAAAACCATCTCGCACATCGATCCCTAACCCAGATCCTCCGCCAGATAAAGTGGTAATCATTCCTACTTTGACGGAACTACTGCTTTGTTGTTTGTTGAAATAATAATAAGATCCTCCGATTATTAATATCACCAACGCAATTAAAATTGAATTTCTTGACATTTAATGTACCCTCCACAGTTCTTAAAAATATTAAGAATAAATTAATTTTTAAAATTACTAATTGTTTACTAACATGAAACTTTAACAACTTGAAATTAAAAAACTATATTATTCTAGTTTGTTTTTTCCATGATAACGTTAAATTCTAATTCTTTACACGGTTTCCCATCCAACGGATCATTAATATCATTAAGTTTTCTAATTAAACTTTCTTTAACAGCAAACACCGTATCTGAATCTAGATAAGGGTCTCCATCTATAAAAGCATGTGTTGTTAAATCCTCATAACCTTCAGCTTTAACCATAAAATGTATATGTGCAGGTCTGTAAGGATGACGTCCTAATAAATTCAAAACTTCACCTACAGGCCCATCTGTTGGAACGGGATAAAACTGAGGCTTAACAGTTCTAAAATAAAAATTACCATCAATGTCTGTTTTCATTTTTCCTCTTAAATCAACGACATTATTACCTTTCTGCACATCATAAAGACCATCCGGACCTGATTGCCAGACATCTACAGAAGCATTAGCTATAATTGATCCTTCCGAATTTTTTACCGTACCTTTTACAAAACATTTTTCTCCTTCCACATGTTTTGCAATGTTATCGCCCAATTCTATTTCTGGTGCAGGAGCATGAAAAGGACCTAAAACAGTAGATTCAGTTTCATTATTATTTTTTCTATTATTAATAGTGTCAATCAACATTGAAATACCTAAAACATCAGACAGTAAAATAAATTCTTGTCTTCTATCATCACATTTTTGGCCTGTTTTAGTTAAAAATTCTATCGCCTTAAGCCATTCTTCAAATGTCGGTTCAGTTTCTTTTACAACCATATGAAGATGACTAACAATTGAGCCCATAAGTTCTTTTAAACGCTGATTTTTAATAGTTTGAAAACTTTTTAAAACTCCATCCGTAGCTGTGTTTTCATTAAAATCACGCATGATTTCCTCCCTAACTCAATTTTAAAAATACCTGATTAAAGAAAATATTAGACCAAAAAGTCCTCCAAAAACACCACCCCAAACTATTAACCAACCAAGATGAACCCTTATCATTTTTTCAATAATCACTTTTACATCTTCTGGGTTCAACTCCTGTAATTTACTATCAATTGCTTTTTCAATACTTTTTTTAAACTTTTCTGCTAGATTTTCTTCAGATGAATTTGCAAAAAGGTCTTTTAATTTCTCATTTATTATTGATTTCAATTTTGTTGTTATTGGTTCTTTTAAAGGGAGCAATGCTTTCCTTCCACCAAACATAACCAGCATTCCTCCAAGTTTTGAAGATTCAATAGCATCCAACAAACCTTCAAAAAGCTTATCATAATCAATTTTTGATGTTATTGATTTTATTCCATTGTCATTTTTATTTAACAAATATTTTTCTATTTTATCTTTTGTAAACAGTTCTTCTAAAGCTAAGTTTTTTATTCCTACCTTAATCTCATCGAATCTATCTAATATAACCCCGGATCCATACAAAAATTTTACCTTGTCAAACAGCATGTGAACAGCAAGCCAATTAGTAACACTTCCAGAGATTGCAAACATACCGATTGAAAAAAAAATTTTACTTAATTCATGTTCAACTATTAAACCAATTAAAATGAAAAAAACGGAAAGTAGATTTGTAATTAGAGTTTTGTTCAATTTTTGACTTAACACGTTAAAAGAGTTAATCCTCTGTTATAAAATTCATAAGTATGCCAACTTTACCAATATCAACTTCTACTACATCTCCAGGTTTCATGTAAACTGGCGGTTCTCTTCTGTCTCCAACTCCACCTGGTGTTCCAGTAACAATCACATCCCCAGTTGTCAAAGTTGTGAAAGTAGATATGTAATTGATCAACTTAGGTATAGGGAATATTAAATCTGACAACTTAGCTTTTTGCATTATTTTTCCATTTAATCTAGTTTCAATTGGTAATTTTTTATAATCACCAACCTCATCAGGTGTAACCAGATATGGCCCGAAAGGACCAGTTGCAGGGAAATTTTTTCCTGGTGTATATTGTGATGTATGCCTCTGAAAATCTCTAACACTGCCATCGTTATAACAAGAATAACCAGCAATATGTTCAAGGGCATTTTTCTCTTTAATATATCTACCACCTTTTCCAATTGTAATAGCTAATTCACCTTCATAATCAAATCTATCAGAAAAATTAGGTTTTACTAATGGTTGAAGATGCCCTGTTTGTGTATTTGCAAAGCGAGTAAAAATAGTAGGATTTTTAACATCCGGACGTCCAGTTTCTTTTTTATGCTCCTGATAGTTTAACCCAATACAAAAAATTTTTTCTGGATCTGGAATTACTGGTAAAAAAGTTATTTCTGAAATAGAAATTTCTCCATCTTTATCTTTTATATACTCTTTTGCTTTTTCTACCAAATTGAGTTTCAAAATATCTTTTACAGAATTTGCATTATGATCAATTCTGCCTGTTAAATCAACCACGCCTCCAGCTTTGAGCGCACCAAAACTTATTTTCCCCATTCTTGCAAATGTAACTAATTTCATTTTTTCTCCTTTAAGATCTCATAATAGCCTTGCCCCACAAATTAAGAGTTTTTTCAACCTGTGGCCAGACTCTTTTTTCTCTGCTATGGATTATTTCAATTTCTGCAGAAAGTTCAATCCAATTTTTGTCTGGATCTTCAATAAATACAAAAAGATTATTGCCTGGTCCATGCCTGCCTGGACCCCAAACTAACTCAATGTCATGGTTTGAAAAATGGTCACACCAATCTTTAATATAATTCCAATCACCAACCTCGTAAGAATGGTGGTCAATTCCATTTTTTTTTGATTTAAAACAAGCTAATGTATGATGTTCGTGATTTGAGGTGATAAAACTTGTTGCTAATTTTCCATCTTTATGGACTACATTGTCCGTAATTTTAAAACCTAACTTTTTAGAATAAAATTCTTGAAAACTTTCTACATCCAAAGATGAAAAAGTTAAATGTTGCAATGGACCTTTTAAATTATCAAACAATTTGACCTTTTCAGGTAAATTCATTCCAAAACTAATTATATTTCCATCAGGGTCAGAGATTGAAAATGATTCTTTTTTAAGATATGGATTTTGAAAATCTAATATTTTTACCCCATTTTTTATAACAAATGATTTAAAATAATTTAAATTTTTTTTATTTTTGCAAGAAAAACCAGCAAATGAGAATTTGTTTTTTTTACCATCTCTGATTATTAATTTTCTTGATGGCCCCATGCAAATAATATCTTTGTTTTTTTGTACAACATATCTCATTCTCATTATATTTTTGTAAAAATTTGCTAGTTTTTTTTTACCACTAGTTTCTATGGCAATATGGTCTAAATTAAAACCAGCTTGAATAGCATTTATTTCCAAAGCAATCCCCTGTCTAAGCTAATTGTATACACTAGATAATGTTTTTTCTACAAAATCGTTGATATTATTTTTTTCATTTGTTGAAGATAAGATATATCGATCAGGTCTAACTATTAGAGCTTCAGAATTAAATTTTTTTAAAACACCTATCAAATCTTTAAACTTATCTCCAGAAATATTTGGTAGAATATTTTGATTAAAGTTTTTCTTTGAAAATAAAATTATGTTTTTGTCATAAAATTCATCAATTATTTTATTTTTATTAAATTTCATATTTGGAAATATCTTTCCTCTGTTTTGATCTTTTAAAGAACCCAGACCTGGGCCAAGACTTGGTTTAATTGTACTCATTGTCTTTGAACCATCTTCTGTATTCTTTACAGTTTTAGAAACATTAGTGCCCCCAATCTCATTTAACAATTTTCCCATATTCATAGTTGTTAAAATATATTCTTTAACATTTTTATATCTTTCTGATTGATAAGATTTTAAGAGTTTTATGTTATGTTCAGTTTGGCAACAAAAAGCTATTTTCCAAGCCAAATTAGATGCATCCCTAATGCCAGCACACATTCCCTGACCCATAAATGGCGGAGATAAATGAGCTGCATCTCCAGCTAAAAAAATTCTTCCTTTTTGCCATTTTTTTGCTATAGCTGATTGAAAGGTATAAACAGCCTTTCTTTCAATTTGAATATCTTCTTTTGAAACCCACCTGTTAAGAAATTTCCATAAATTTTTATCCATTAAAAATTGCTTCTCATCTTTTTCATCTTTTAAAGCTATTTCCCATCTCCTCCTGCGTCCTACATTTCTACAATAAGTTGCGGGCCTCGATGAACTACAATATTGTATTGTTCTATCTGGTAATTCTACATTTTTTGTTTTGAGCAAAACATCAATAACAGCCCATTTTTGTTCAAAACCAAGATCATCCATACCTGCATCAATTACTTCACGAACAAAGGACCTTCCACCATCGCATCCAATAAGATATTTACTTTTTAAAATATTTTTTTTTTCTGTTTTTAAATTTTTGTATGTGACTTCAACGTGATCTTTCTTATTTTCTATATTAAAAACATCAGAGTTTTGACTTATTGAAACTTTTTTAAAATTTGAAAGCTTTTTTCTTAAATTTCTTTCTAAGTCTGGCTGATGAAATCTATAACTTGGGTACCATCCATTTTCTGTAATTACTTTTGGTCTAGGCCAGTCCAATAATAGATTATTGTTTTCATCAATAAACCTTGTTCCTTTGTTTATTATAGTTTGTTTAAGAAATTTTTTACTAATCCCTATAGTTTCAAAAACCCTCATTACTTCATCATCAAAGTGAACTGCTCTTGGTAAATTATATAATTGATTTTCTTTTTCTAAAATTTTTATTGAAAGGTTATGCTTGGCAATTAAATTAGCTAAAACACCGCCTGTTGGACCTAACCCAACAATAATTACATCATAATCTATATTAGACATTTTATCTTTTCATATTTGAGTATAACCAAGGACAATCTATAAAAGCTGGAGCTTGCTTACCAGATGCAGCGGCCTCCAATCGTTTTTTTCTGAATTTTAAACGTTGATCTTCAGGCATATGCAATCGTTCATGACCCCAAAAACTTGGCCCCTCGGTCATTTCAGAAGACTTCCATGTATTTGGATTAATTATTCTACCCCCCCATCCATTTTCAACAAAGAAACCAGACGGTGTAACAGAATAAAAAGATGTCATATAGTCATTTGTATGCCTTCCAAGAGTGTAAGCTATTGCATTCTCTTCAAATTGAATAAGGTCATAGCCTTGCCCAACATCATCTAAATTATTATATTCTACCATGAAATGGTGAAACCCCTGCCTTCCAGTTTCTATCAAAGCAAAACTATGATGCCTTTCATTAACATGAAAAAAATAAAGATTAATTGGATCAAAACTGTAATCGCTAACATTAAATTCTAATAAATCCCGATAAAAAGGTACTAATTTAGAAATGTTGTCTGTATGTAAAACGGCATGTCCCAAACCACATACACCTGTTTTAAAACCTGAGATAGGTCTTCCGGGTTTAAAGGGCTCTTGATCTTTTTGCGGATTATACAATAATTCTATTCTGTTATTAGAGGGATCAAAAAAATAAATTATTTCTTCAACAAACCTTTGATCTGACAAAGCCTTATCACCAACAAAAACTTTAATATTTGAATTTTCTAATTTTTCGGCAAAATATTTTAAATCATCTTTATTTTCTACTTCCCAACCTAGATAGGACAAACAATCTCCATCATCTCCTGTAATACAAAACCTTTGTTTTTGATCATCCATTCTAAATAATAATGATTTGCTTGTTTTATCAACTTTTTGCATACCAAGTTTTTTGATTGCAAAAGTTGACCAATCATCAATTTTATTTGAATTAACACCTAAATAAGAAAGCGCTATTATACCCATTAAATTCTCTTTATGAAAAATATTGTTCAGATATTAACAATCTAAATCTATCAAATCAAATTTATTATACGCAGACATTTTTAATTAAAATTAGAATTATAATTAAAATTATGATATTTAGTCTTTCATTGTTTTTTATTTTATATAGGAGGAAAAAATGAATAAGCTAACTAGCTTTATAATTGCTTCAACTTTAGCAATTCTTTTTTCTTTTTCTGCTAATGCTGGAAAGGTAACCCTTAAGTTCCATACTTTTGTACCCGCTCCAGCAAACTCAAATAAACTTTTTGTTTTGCCTTGGTCAGAGAAAGTAAAAAAAGAATCAAATGGAGAAATTGTTACTGAAATGTACTATTCAATGCAACTAGGGGGAAAACCACCACAACTTGTTGACCAAGTAAGAGAAGGTGTAGTAGATGTGGTTTGGACTGTAGCGGGATACACTCCTGGAAGATTTCCTAGATTGGAAGCGTTTGAGTTACCTTTTCTACCTACAAAGTCTGTAATTACATCTCAGGCTGCACAAGAATACGCAGAAACCATTGCTGCAGATGATTTAAAAGATTACAAAATTTTAACTGTACATGTTCACGCTCCAGGAATGATCCACACAAAAAATAAACTTATAAAATCAATGGATGATTTTAAAGGACTAAAAATGAGAGGTCCTACTAGAGTTATTACTGGAATGTTAAAAAGTTTGGGAGCGACACCTGTGGGAATGCCAGTTCCAAAAGTAGCACCTTCACTTTCGAAAGGTGTTATTGATGGTATGGTTGTGCCTTGGGAAATTATGCCGTCATTTAAACTGCAGGAGTTAACAAAAGCTCACACAAATATTACAGGAAATAGAGGTATATATACGACTCCATTTCTTTTTATTATGAATAAAGCTAAATATGAAAGTTTAAGTCCCGCACAAAAAAAAGTTATAGACAACAACTCAGGATTATCCTTAGCAAAACATGCTGGAAAATTATGGGATGACTTTGAAGTGCCTGCAAAAGCTCTAGCAGTTAAAGCTGGTGGAAAATTTCATACACTTCAAGGTGCTCCATTAGCTAAAATGAAAGCAGTAGGCGCAGAAGTAACTAAAAACTGGGTTAATAAGACAAACAAAAAAGGTCTAGATGGACAAAAACTTTTAGACACAGCAAGAAGTTTAATCTCAAAATACGAGAAACAATTATAAATGAACTTTTTTGAAACTCTTATTAGTTTTGAAACTGAGCGACCAAATGACAAATTTGGTCGCCTTCTATTTAACCTAGCCTATTTGCTGGCTTTTATCGGTGGTTTTATTTTGGTAATCGTTATACTGATAAATGTTATATCGATTATAAGTAGAATTATCCTCTCCAACCCTCTTGTCGGTGACTTTGAATTAGTCAAAATTGGTAGTGCTGTTGCGATAGCCTCTTTTTTCCCAATTTGCCATTTAAAAAAAGGTAATGTAATTGTAGACTTCATTACTGCTAATTTAAATTTTAAAAAATTATTTTTCTTAGACGCTATAAGTTCTTTTGTATATGGATTAGTTTCTTGTTTTTTTACTTGGAGAATGATTCACGGCGCTCAGGATATGTATAAATATAGTGAAGAAACGATGTTACTTCAATTTCCTGTCTGGATTCCTTTTATACCTGTTATATTCTCATTTGGGTTATTGTCATTCTGTTGCTTATATACATTTTTTAAAGAATATAACAATTTTTCGGCTAAAGTCTAAACAATGGACAGGTTTAGCCTAGGTTTAATTGCTTTTCCTATTTTATTTGCATTACTTGCATTAAGAGTACCTATTGGATTGGCAATGCTTCTAGTTGGATGTACCGGAACAATTATTCTTTCTGGTTGGCTTCCAATTCTTTCTTTAGCAAAAAGTAGTGCTTGGCATTTATTTTCTAATTATGATTTTTCTGTAATACCACTATTTCTTCTGATGGGAAATTTTGCTTCTAAAGCTGGAATGAGTGAGGCTTTATTTAAGTTTGCAGGAGCATGTTTAGGTCATAGAAAAGGTGGTGTGGCCATGGCTGCTGTGGGAGCATGTGCCGGCTTTGGTGCTATATGCGGTTCATCATTAGCCACTGCAGCGACAATGGGAAAGGTTGCTCTACCAGAACTGAGAAGGCTTGGTTACTCCGGTGCGTTGAGTACAGGCGCTCTAGCAGCTGGAGGAACCCTGGGCATCCTAATTCCACCGTCAGTTATTTTAATTATTTATGCAATTTTAACAGAGCAAAATATTGCAAAAATGTTTTTATGTGCCTTCATCCCAGGAATTATTGCAGCAATTGGATACATTGCCGCAATTGCAATTTACGTAAGAATAAATAAAGAAGCTGGACCTACTAATAATAGAATTGGGTGGATAAAACGCCTAGAGTTATTTAAAAATATTTGGCACATCATCATTATTTTTATAGTAATGATAGGCGGTATTTATTTAGGTTTTTTTACTCCTACAGAAGGTGCTGCAATTGGAGCAGCTGGAACAGGATTAATTGCTGCTTTTAATAAAAACTTTAACTTCTTATCTTTTTTGGATGTTATTGAAAGCACAGCTATAACATCTGGAATGATTTTTCTTGTCTTATTAGGAGCTGAGTTTTTTAATTCTTTTATAGCACTTTCCCAACTCCCAAATATTCTAGCAGAATTAACAGTTCAACATCAATTAACACCCATGATAGTTGTGGGTAGCATTTTAATTTTATATTTATTTTTGGGATGCCTTATGGATAGTCTTGCCATGATCTTACTTACTATACCAGTTTTTTTCCCCTTAGTAATGACCTTAGATTTTGGTATGTCTCCAGAAGAAACAGCAATTTGGTTTGGTATATTAACTTTAATTACTGTTGAAGTAGGTTTGATAACTCCTCCAGTTGGTTTAAATGTTTTCATTATAAACAAAATGGCAGGTGATGTAAAAATATCAGAAACATTCAAAGGTGTGCTTCCATTTTTGTTAAGTGATATTATTAGAGTTACATTACTATTTATTTTTCCCAGTATCACATTAATAGCGTTAAAAATATTTTATTAAAATTAAGAATAAATAATATTTTAATGATTTCAAAAAAAGACTATAGTGTTGAGTCTTTAGTTAATGAATAATAAAACCTTAAGTTTTTTGGAGAGGATCATGAAAAAAATTTTAATTTCTATTGTTTTTTCCATTTTTGTTGTATTTCCTTCTTTCGGAGAAACAGTCAAACTTGGAATAATTTTTGGTTATACAGGACCTATTGAATCTTTAACACCTGATATGGCAAAAGCATCTGAATTAGCTATTTCAGAAGTTAATAAATCAGGTAAATTTATGTCAGGTAATGCCAAAATAAAAGGCGTAAGAGCTGATTCAACATGCGTTGATGCCGCAGCAGCAACAGCTGCAGCAGAAAGATTAGTCACCTCTGATAAAGTTAATGCCATTGTAGGCGCTGATTGTTCAGGAGTAACTACAGCAATCCTACAAAACGTAGCGATGTCAAATGGTATCGTTATGATATCACCTTCAGCAACGTCACCTGCTTTATCAACTTTACCAGATAATGGGTTGTTTTTTAGAACAGCTCCTTCTGACGCAAGACAAGGTGAAATAGTAGCAAAAATTTTGATTGAAAAAGGTCTTAAAAAAGCTGCAATGACTTTCACAAATAATGATTATGGAAAAGGGCTTGCTGAAAGTATTAAAAAAAATTACCAATCTATGGGTGGGAAAATAACTATTTCTGCATCACATGAAGACGGTAAAGCAGATTACGGAGCAGAAGTATCAGCTTTAGCTCAAGCTGGTGGAGATATATTGATTGTAGCCGGATATTTAGACCAAGGCGGAAAAGGTGTTATACAAGGATCTTTAGATGCAGGTGCTTTTGACAAATTTTTCCTACCAGATGGAATGATAGGAGACTCACTTCCTAAAGCTATAGGACCAGATCTAAATGGTTCTATTGGTTCAATTCCAGGAACAGATAGCCCTGGTGCCAAAAAGTTTGCCTCACTTGCTAAATCAAATGGCTTTAAAGCAGGACCGTTTTCTCAGGAATCATATGATGCTGCAGCTTTAATAATCCTTGCAATGCAATCAGCGAAGTCAACTAAGAGTAAGGATTTGAAAGATCATGTAATGGATGTTGCAAATGCTCCAGGAGAGAAAATCTACCCAGGAGAACTTGCTAAAGGGATTAGTTTACTTCAATCAGGCAAGAAAATTGATTATGTTGGTGCTTCTGCTGTTGAGCTTATTGGCGGAGGAGAATCATCTGGAAGTTTTCGTGAAATCCTAATTAAAGGTGGGAAAGTAACCACTGCAGGATACAGGTAAAATTATATGAGGATTCTTTTTTATTAGAATCCTCATTTACAAGCATACAATGCTTAATATTTCAAATGTTAGTAAAAGTTTTGGTGGGATTAAAGCACTTAACGATGTTTCTTTGAATATTGAAAAAGGTAAAATAACTGCACTTATAGGACCAAATGGTGCAGGAAAAACAACTTTATTTAATGTTATTAATGGATCATTAAAGCCTGACACTGGTCAAATAACTCTTAACAAACAAATTATTACTGGTCTAGAGCCACATGAATTGTTTAGCATGGGAGTGTTGCGTACCTTCCAAATTTCTCAAGAATTCCAATCTCTAACAGTTCTAGATAACTTAATGATGGTCCCTGAAAATCAATTAGGTGAATCAATTTTAAATTCTTGGATAAAGTCAAAGGAAATAAAATTACAAGAAATAATGAATTTAAAAAAAGCAAAAGAAGTTCTAAAATTTTTAAATTTAGCAAAACTTTCATACGAATATGCTGGAAACCTTTCTGGCGGACAAAAAAAATTACTTGAACTTGGAAGAACAATGATGGTTGAACCTAAAATTGTTTTGCTCGATGAAGTTGGAGCTGGCGTAAACAAAACTTTATTAAAAAAAATTGGAGACACAATTATTAAATTAAACAAAGAATTTAATTATACTTTTGTAATGATAGAACATGACTTAGATTTTATTGCTAGATTATGTAGTCCAATTGTAGTTATGGCTGAAGGATCTATAATGGAAATTGGAGAAATAGATGAAATAAAAAATAATGACAAAGTTATTGAGGTTTATCTGGGAAAGGGGAACTAATGTTATTAAAAGCATCTAAAATATCCTGTGGCTACGAAAAAACTAAGATTGTCGAAAATTGTGATATCTATTTAAAAAAAGGTCAGATTGCTTCTATAGTAGGGCCTAATGGTGCAGGAAAATCTACAGCTATGAAGGCTATTTTTGGACTGCTTCCACTTTTTGAAGGCAAAGTTTTTTTCAATAACGAGGACATAAGCAATTTAAAACCTCAAGAAAGAGTTTTAAAAGGAATGAGTTTTGTGCCTCAAACAAATAATATTTTTCCAAGTATGACAGTAGAAGAAAATCTAGAGATGGGCGGGTTTATTAGAAAAAAAGGAATAAAAGAAACAATTCATCAAGTTTATGAATTGTTTCCAGTTTTAAATGAAAAAAAATCACAAATTGCAGAAAATTTATCTGGTGGACAACGTCAACAACTAGCGTTTGGAAGAGCTTTAATGACTAACCCTATTTTTTTAATGCTTGATGAACCATCAGCTGGTGTTTCACCAAAAATAATGGATGAACTTTTTAATAAAGTACGAGAAATCTCTAAAAAAGGTGTTTCAATATTAATGGTAGAACAAAATGCGAAACAAGCTTTAAAAATTTCAGATATTGGGTTTGTTTTAACACAAGGAAAAAACAAATTTATAGATAGTGGTAAAAAACTCTTATCAAATCCTGAGGTAAGAGAATCCTTTTTAGGAGGTTAAATTTGGATTACATAAACGCCATCACGTTATTCGCAAATTATATTTTCATTCCTGGATTGTCTTATGGATGTCAGTTAGCTCTTGGAGCTTTAGGCATTACAATAGTTTATACAGTTTTAAGATTTTCTAATTTTGCACATGGAGAGTTCATGTCCTTTGGTGCAATGATATCGATACTTGTGATGTGGTATTTCCAAGATGTTGGGATTTCTATTCATCCCTTACCTACCATAATCTTGGCTCTTCCAATTTCAATAATATTGACAATAATTTTTTGTCTTCTAATTGATAATTTTTGCTTTAGTTACTACAGAAAAAATAATTCAGAAAGCGTTATTTTACTAATTGTCTCTATTGGTATTATGTTTTTTACTAATGGCTTAATTAGACTGATAATAGGACCCGCTGATAGAAATATTAATGATGGTGAAAGATTTCTGGTTAAAGCAAGAACAATAAAAAAAATGTTTGAATTGAACGAAGGACTAGCAATCAAAATGTCGCAATGTCTTACAATAACAATCACAATTCTATTAGTGACATTTGTCTTTTGGTTTTTAAACAAAACCAAAACCGGTAAATCAATGAGAGCCTACTCAGATAATAAAGATTTATCATTATTATCTGGAATAAATCCTGAAAGAGTAGTGTTAATTACATGGGTAATTGCTGGAATGTTAGCATGTGTTGCAGGAACACTTTACGGCCTGGATAAAAGTTACAAACCTTTTACTTATTTAAACTTGGTTTTACCTATTTTTGCTTCAGCTATAGTTGGTGGTGTTGGCAATCCAATAGGAGCAATAATAGGAGGTTTTGTAATCGCTTATTCAGAAATCATAATTACATTTGCCTATAGAAGATTTTTAGGATATTTGCTTCCAGACAACCTATTACCGGAAAGTTTGATGCAAGTTCTTTCAACAGACTATAAAATTGCAGTCTCTTTTTTAATTTTAGTAATAGTTTTAATTATAAAACCGACCGGAATTTATAAAGGAAAATTGATTTGAGAAAAAATGCTTAACCATCAAACAAAAGTTTTTTTAACCTATAGTTTTATGATCTTACTTCTTTTGATTGTAGGTTTTTTACAAAGTTGGAATGTAGCTTTAGCTATTCTAAATCTATGTATAATTTCTGCAATAATGTCCCTAGGAATTAACATACAATGGGGCAATAGTGGAATTGTAAATTTCGGTGCAATGGGATTTACAGCGCTTGGAGGGTTATGCTGCGTATTAATCTCAATGCCTATAACAAAATCCGCATGGCAAATAGGTGGCTTTTACATTTTAATCGCAATAGTTATATTTTTTATATTTATATTTTTGACAAACATAGTATGGAAATTACTAAAGAATTCTCCTAAAAAAAGAGTTTTCTATAGTATATTAATATTCTTAATAGGTTTCATAATTTTAAGATTAATAGCTGACCCAGCAATTTTGAGAATAGAGTCTTTTGAGCCTGCTAAAACTGGGTATTTAGGAGGAATAAATTTACCAATTATATTTTCATGGCCAATTGCTGGATTATTAGCAGCTGTAACAGCATTTCTTATTGGCAAAATAGCTTTAGGTTTAAGATCAGATTATTTAGCAATAGCAACCCTTGGAATTTCTGAAATCATCCTATATTTTATTAAAAATGAGGACTGGTTATCAAGAGGTGTAAAAAACGTAAACGGATTGCCCAGACCAGTTCCTTATGAAATTGATCTTCAAAATTCTTCTTGGTTAATAGAATTAACAGAAAAATTTAACCTTTCTCCGGTGATTACTTCTTCGATCATTGTAAAACTTTCATACTCGTTACTTTTTCTTTCAGTACTAATAATAATTTTTATTTTGTTTGAAACTGCTTTGAAATCACCATGGGGTAGAATGATGAGAGCAATTAGAGATAATGAGATATCCGCAAGCGCAATGGGAAAGAATGTTAAAAAAAGACATTTACAAGTTTTTATTATTGGATCAGCAGTAGTAGGAATTGCAGGCGCGATGATGACAACCCTTGATGGACAGTTTACTCCAGCATCTTATCAGCCAATTAGATATACTTTTTTAATCTGGATAATGGTAATTGTAGGAGGATCAGGAAATAATTATGGAGCAGTTTTTGGAGGATTTTTAATTTGGTTTTTTTGGGTTGAGTCTGAGCCTTTAGGACTTTGGTTAATAGAATTTTTAACTTCATATCTTGATAATGAAAATATAATTAAAATCCACTTATTGGAGAGTGCAGCACACATGAGATTAATAATGATGGGTTTAATATTATTATTAGCTTTAAGGTTTGCTCCAAAAGGTGTTATTCCAGAGGAAAAAAGAATATGAAACCCTCTTCTGCATTATTAATAATTCTACATTTCTTTTTCCAGTTTAACCTATCTCACGCTGAAGAAAAAATAATTAGTTTAGAAAAAGATAAGAATATAATTTTGAATGGAAATTTTATTCAAGGAGGCTTAGTTTACGGAAAATCAATTCCAAAAACATCAATTAAATTTATGAAAAGGTTTATATTTCAAGATAGTGATAACAAATTTGTTTTTGGGATGGGAAGAGATTATCCAGAAACTGCCGTGCTTGAAATTAAATATAATAATGATATCAGGAAAATAAATATCAAAATAAAAAAGCAAGTTTATAAAATACAAAAAATCAAAGGATTACCAAAAAAAATGGTGACCCCACCTGAAAGCGTCTACAAGAGAATTATTAGAGAAAACAAAGAAATTGCAAAAGTTAGAGCCTTAAATTCTAAAATAAATTATATCTTCCAAGACTTTATTTGGCCAGTGCAAGGAATT
>Ga0115011_10001232_pt1 | contig 18642 bp, 20 predicted proteins | sample TroAtlMetagenome_2_FD_88705 | JGI IMG/M metagenome (GOLD analysis project Ga0115011, IMG submission 88705) | Marine eukaryotic phytoplankton communities from Atlantic Ocean - Tropical Atlantic ANT8 Metagenome | ecosystem: Environmental > Aquatic > Marine > Oceanic | place: Tropical Atlantic...
GAATAGTGAGAGTCACAAGTAACAATAAGTTTATCAATAAGATCATTGCGTTTCGCAAACTCAATAAGAGCACGATTCACAAGGTGTTGTGCGTTAAGTTTATTGAACTGAAGTTCTAGATAAACTCCATCGACTCCTACTGCATTGACAAGGTCACGATAACCATTTGCTACGCTTGCCATCACATTTTCCATTACTTCGTCACTATCGAGAAGTTCAGGTACAAGATCATCAAAGCCTTTGTCTTGAAAGTGTCGAAACACTTCGTAGGATAGAGGGCCACCCAAACAGGCGCTGGATACGATGATGTGACCACCCTCGGAAGCTTCTTTCAACATCCGATAGTCTACACGGGGGAAACGATAGAAACCTTCTTGGTATCCTTTCGAAACTAAGTGGAACAATCGCTGCAAGCCTATAGAGGAAGTGGGAAGTACTACGAGGTGATGACGTCTTTTGATTGGATCATAGAATTTGCCAGACTTGGTTTCTTCTTCGTTCTCAATCGTAAGGCCTTCTTCATCATCACTTCCTTCGACTACTTCATTGGCAATCGAAGCACTAAGAGGAGTATCAAGATTGGTCAACAAACTTTTGATTCGTTGAACTTCGACTTCGTTCCCTTTCTTAGTAGCCTTCGCAAGATCATATTGAAGTTGCCACGTTTGTAAGTCAGGATGGACATACATCTCACATCCCGGGATAAACTTAAAGTTCGCTCCAGCTTTGTTTAGTTTTTGCACGTGAAGGTACGCATGTGCGAAAGAGTTCATGTGGCCATGATTCGTGATGGCCAGTGCGTTCATACCGTTCTCCCTTACGAAGTCGATATGGTCTTGAGGATAATCCAAGCCATCGAAGGTTGAAAAACCATCGTGTGCGTGAAGTCCTACGAATTTTGTGGGTGTTTTACTCATTTTTTCTCCTTGGTCGTATGAGTATTGTAATGTGTGTTATGTGCATTTACAAATCTACTCGAGCAGTTTGCATTCGTAGCATTGACTTAGCTGTGCAAAGGACGAGTGTCCCATAAATGCATATGCAAGCGGCGCTACCGATAAAGAGTGCATTAGCAGTTCCTTTGATTCTTCTTTTAATACGTTTCCGCATAGATGTCTCCTTCGAATATAAATTCTGTTGTTGCGATTATTCTGGGGCAAGGTTTGCCACCGTGTCTAGCGAACCATTCTGTTTTGGCTGTATCATATAGACACAATGCCGCTTCGTTCACTTCGTGCCTATTTTTTTCTAGGCGGAACTCTGTTGTCGAGATAACCTCTATAAGGTCTTGATCTGAATAATCTTTGATCGCTTGTGTGAGTGGAATGGGTATATAATGTTTGCTCATCTAACCTCCTTTGGTGTATGTGCGAGAAACTGATTTGAGACTGCCCGGTTGTATCGGGACAATATGTGTGTGAGGCATCCAAGGATTTGGGCCAAAGAACACCTCGCACCTGTCCTCGCTGTCGGTAAGCCCCGTCCAATTAACATGGGAAATCACCAATCCGAGGAGTACGTGCGGTTTCTCTCCTACTCTTGGTATCGTTACTTTTACGAGTGTCCCGATCGGAAATCTCTGTTTCATCTTCTTCATAAGATTGCTCTCCGTATAGTGCACGTTCTAGACGTAACATCATCACTTTTAAGTTCATGTATGTTCTGCGATTTGATCGCAAGATCTCTGACTCTGGCCGAGGTTCGATGCCACCGAGACCTTTTCGACTGACGTCATTGTCCATCAGTGTCGATCCGATTTCGAAGTGCATCTTGTCTAGCAGTTTTTCATATTCTTTCATTTTGACTCCTTTATTAATAGCTGTATACTATTAATTTAACTGGTTTTCAGCGGAGTTTGTCCGAACGTGCTCAATCTAGTTCGAATTTAATCAACATATTCATGAGCTTTTTACGGTCTGGAGGGACTAAACCTTTATTTTGGCAACATGCAGTTATTATCTGGATTCTCATCTGCAGATTTTTCCAATCTGTACCCCATTTCCATGCGATGGACGACTGTATGTCTTGAACTTTTGCTGCAGCAGTATTGTATTGCGTTTCAAGCATTAGATACTGTTCAGACATTATTAAGTCGTCTATGTATTCATCTAATATTATCCCATAATATAATAATTTCTTCCAATCTCGATTGGTATAAGCGGCTCTAGCTTGCGTGAACATTATTTGTCTTTTAGCTATCTCTAAACTAGTTAGCTCTAGAAAGCTTAATCGATCCGGATGGCACTTAAGCGCTATTTTCTTCCAAAGATGTTTTGCCCACGCTGGTGTATCATCATCGTGAATATTAATTCGTTCACAATTCGAACTTGATTGGTGTTCACCCGTAGTTTCTTCGGTTTTCCGCGAATGTGATCGATCATTTTCTTTGGATAATACTACTACCGAGGAGGAGCTGGCCGTAGAGTTCACAATATTTTTAGAAGTTTGCTGTTTTTCAATCAACGAGATAAATTCTTCTATTTCTTTCGCATACTCCAAATTAATCTCGACCATCTCGTCTTTGACAAGAATGGTCGATTCAATCATTCGGCTTAGCTCTTTTAGTCTACGCTTATGTCTTCGTGATAGCGACATTAGATCTCCTATTCGAAGAGACCTTGCCCCTCCTGTGTGCTAGTTGTAGAATTTTGTAATGCCTCTACCTCTTCTAACATCTTTGCCACCCAGTGTTCAAAGTGACTATTGTAATTAGGGGTCACGCTCAATAAACCATCAGTAGTTTCTGTGACTTCAATCTGTCTTAAATTATCAACAACGTCAGTCCCTGTAAGAAGTGCTAGTTGTAAAGTTTTTGCGATTGTTGAGATGACTGAATCATCGAATTTGAATGTTTTTGATTGTTCGCTCATTTTATTCCTCCGGTTCGAATGTTGCGAGTAATGGATAACCTTGTTCTCTAAACCATTGTACCACACGATTTGTTTTTGTTTCGGCAATCTCCCTAGATAAACCACCTTGGGCTATTCCTTTTCCTTTTTCATGAACATGCATCATGATCTGAAAAGCATCTGTATTTGATCTATGAAATATCGCAACTAATGAGATAACCACAAGTTCCATCGGCGTGTAATCGTCGTTGTGATACACGACCTTGTATTTCCTTGGTGGCTCTACTTTGTTTTTTGCTTTTTCTTTGTCTATAAGGTCTACCCCTGACCCTCCATCTTTATCAGTCTTTTTTCTTTCTGCCATAATCTACCTCGTAATTAAATTTATTAAAATCTATTTCGTACCTATCATGAATTAGTTCCAAAAGAGCACTTGAGATTGGCTGTCTTGTGCCTGTTGAATTTCTTGTTTCTAACGGTGCATAAGGCAATTTCAGCCAGTCAGAAATGTTGCGCCATTCTTCCTCACAGTTTTCCAATTTCGCAACGTACGTGACAGCTTTGAAGCTTCTATGGTACACGTATGCATACTGCGATCTAAAGTGTCCATCGGCTTCATCATCTGGTATGTCCTTCACCACATCGACGAAATCTTTGAAAGACATGCCAGAATAGAACGGAAATCTTGAAAATTCTTTTGTTATATTCTGGCTCACTTTGTCTTTCCAACAAGAGTATAATCTATCAACTGGATGTCTTACAAAAGCGAATGACGGAAGTGGCGAATTATACGTAGCTTCTAAAGAGATAGTTTGAAATTGTGTCTGATGAGGATCATTATTCAACAAGTGTTTGTTTTCTAACTTCGCTATCCTTGCTTTGATCGATGTGCACGCAACTTTAGGTATAGGAATATATACAAAATTTCTTTTTGGCACAAGGATCCCAGCAGGCCATGTATCATCTATTCTTGCCATCACCTTTCTTTCCTTCGTTTAATATCTGTTTCATTATCTTTATAGAATTTTCGAGTCTAACGATGTAATCGCATCCTATGAAAATTTCGTGCACCCATTTCTTTATGGCTGCTTCGTTGTGATCATATGAATGATGACACATGGCTTCTAAAAGATTACTTTCCTGATGTTTCAAGATGGCGATAGTTTCCTCTACAGATTTGATCTTCTTTTCCATGGCTTCTCTCTCTTTCTTATTCATCTAATGTCTCCAAAGAAGACACATGGGAAACACGAACTAAAATGCCGGTATCACTACTGTAATCCACTAGTACTCCTCCATATTTACAAAAATCAATCACGATGCCTTCTCCCAATCTCGAATGCTTCACTCGAGAGCCTACTTTCATTTCTGAACCTTAGGCACCCAATGAGTCGATCTGCCATCATCTGTCTTTTCTTTAATTACGTCGTTGCCCTCAGGGTCTTTCTTCTGGCCGTAGACTACCATCTTTTGGGTATATGACCCGGGTTGGTCATCGAAACTTTGATAAGAAGCGATTGTAGCACCGCCTGATTCGTATGATGTTCGCATTACTCTTTTAATTGCTTCGTTTAGATCAGCAAACTCTATGTCCGTAATATCTTTTACTTTTCGTTTTGGAGAAATTTTTGCAAGCCACAATGAGTCAGCCTTTATATAGTTACCCACTCCGCAAACAAGAGACTGTTTCATCAAAGCTTTTGCGATAGACCATTCGGGTCTTTTCATCAACGCTTCTTTGAACACGTGAGTTGGTACATCTTGTGCAAGCATGTCTGGTCCGAGTGATTTGAGCTTCTTCATCATCTCATGTTTGCCTTTTACGAACTTCATAGTGCCAAAATTTCGCATGTCATTGAAATACACTTTTGATCCATCACTAAAATCCAATCGAACCCTTTCGTACTTGCCACCATCTGAGTTCCAGTATCCAGTCATTCCAAGAGTGGACCATAGATACGTCTCGTTCGTGCAAAGAGCAAAGATGAACTTGCCATGACAACCTGCTCCTACAACTTTAATAGGTAAAGATGCTTTGAAATCATCGATACCACCAGGCGGCTCTTTGATGTACCGTCCAGTAAGAACTTCTACGTTTGTAATGGTTTTATTAGTCATCGCACGAGCGAGACCTTCTGCGGTTCTTTTGACTTCAGGGCCTTCAGGCATAATTCCTCCGAGTGATTGTGTGTTATACAATTCTATTATACTCAGAGACTGTAAACTATACAAAACAAAAGAGGGAGATTGCAAACTGCCAGATGATTCTCGGTGTCCTGTCACACAGGACGTTATTTAATTATGGTGTCACCTACAATGCTCACGATTCTAATTATGTTGTTCACTAGATAAAGAACTTAAGAATTGTCACTAATCCTGCCATCATTATTTGTACCACTGCAAACATCGTGATGGCTTTTGTTTTGAAGAGTTCATGTTTCTTCACCATCTCTTGCATCTCTTTGAATTGGGTAGGCGATGCTACTTCATCAATTCTTTCTTTCCAAGCTGAAAGTTCTTTCACCTTGTCTTCTTTTGCTTTGAGTTCTGCTATCTCTGATTTCAAATCACCCATTTGAACTTTAAGTGCCTCTATCCCTTTAGCAAGTGTTTCTAATTCTTTTAATACAAGGCGACTGTATTCGCCCCATCCATTCTGATCACCGGTCATTGTAGGTCTCCGTAAATTGCGCGCTATCTTGGAACCCACTCTAAATTAACATAACGTTTGTATCTATAAGTATGCTAATCTTTAAGATAAATCTCGTATTTCTCGATACGATGCGATCGCAACCGGCCATAGGTTTTCTACGATTGATAGGCAGGCACGCGCAACTTGCTGAATCTCCCATTGCGCACCATCGTGCGTTCTAAGCTCAATAAATTTGATCAAATTATTGAGATTGACTGTCCCGTAATATTCGGTATACAAATTCTGCGGCAGAACACCTCTTGCTTGTTCTCGACAAACTCCTTTCTCCATCAAACCGTTGTATAGACTAACGCTGTTGCGATGGTGACTTCTAATAACTGCACTTGCATGATTGGGTCCACCATCTTCGAAGTAACCCATAATTGGATCGAGCTCATCGACATTTGAAGCTTGTCGATTAGATTTGTGTTGGGTACGAAAGGTTTTGGGTTCGTAGAATTGTAAGTTTTCTTCTGTGTATCTTCTTGAGATTTCATTGTAGCTCCAGGTACGATGACGGTGATGTTGAGAACGAATAAATAGAGGAACTTTGAAACGAAAGGTCACAAGGCAGTGTTCCAATGTAGAAGTATGCCTATGCTTGATAAGATACTTAATTAGCTTCTTATCTTTCCCATCAAGTTCTTCTTTATGTTTTCCAAACGACACTCTCGCACTATTTACGATAGAAAGATCTGATCCCATGTGTTCTACGTATTCGACTGAGCCTATGTTGTCGCCATATATATCAATCTTGTTTTCCATTCGTTCTCCTTTTGAGAGTATTATACCAAGTCGACTAGTAGTTTTTAATAAGTATTTCGGTTGCAAGACAACCTTCTTTATCTACTCGTCCGGAGGTGTATTTGTGACCCATAAACATGTGCATTGTCCAGTTATCATCGAACTTATCACCAAACCAGCCACCTTCTGTCCATTTTCGTCCGGAAGGTGCCATTGTCCAAGAAATTTGCGACCCATCATGATGTTCTCTATTGGATAGAGCAGCAAAACAACCACGTTTATGACAATCTTTCATTAATTCGCATAATTCTAGTTGATTATCATCATCAAACTCGCCAGCAGCGCGATAAGTTTCGGCTGATAGTCGATATGGCGGGTCTGCATACATCCAAACCTTGTCATCTGCCCATTTTATCGTATTTTCGTACGATTCTTTCGTAATAATGCACGATTTTAAGAACTTGATAAATTCTAGCTCTTGGACTTCTAGTTTTTTGAACCAATTTTCTTTCCACCACATGTTGCCAGCTGTTGTAGCATACCTGCCCGGGTATTTTTTAGACTGTCCCCAGAAACCATTGAAGTTAATGCGCATCATAAACATCAATAGCGCGCTTTCTTCAACTTTATTTTTGAAATCATTGTCCCAGTATCGTTGACGAAGTGAGTAGTAATACTCTTTTCGCTCTGGTGAGATCTGTGGCTTTGGTGGTGGCGTGATTGCAAGGTATGGTTTCAACAAATCCCGGCCGTATGCTTGGTATTCTTTCGTGTGATTCATCATTACATCATAAAGCTGCAATAACTCACTATTTAAGTCATTAATGACGATAGGAATGTCTGGATAAATGTTTCTTATCCAATAAGCAACTTGAGCGGAACCTGCAAACATGTCGACAAACATCTTTGGTTCTTGTACTAAAAAGCCCGATGCTGCATATTTCTTGAGCATTCGGGCTTTAGAACCTGCATACTTGAATGGAGGCTTTTTTGGTGTCTTCATATTGTTTGGCAATAATACGGGCACATCGATAATCATAGTCATATCTCCTGATAATAGACTATTATACCCTAATTTCGCAGAATGATTAGTAGTGCTTGTAATCGTTATAGTCGTCAATAATCCTAACCACTACACCGTTTCCGTACACCTGAACATCGAATACGTAATCTAGTTGTTCGTATTCGCAAAAGCTTTTCAACTCTACATATTCTTCTTCTGACATCATCACCTCTTTTCCCGATTCAAGCAAATCAAGATTTGCTTCACACGCCATTACGTCATAATGATTGTTTTCATCAGAGATAGACTCAAGCAAGGACAGCATTGAATTTTTGTGTATATTTTCATTCATGAGGGTACCTCTATGCCAAGCAGCTTCTTTCTGTTTCCCAAAATTTCCACCTTTTCTTTTTATATCATCTTTTTTCGAACCTTTTGAAAATTGGCCGGATCCAGAATCTGCGCTTGTTACTCCTGCATCAATCGATCGCTGTATAATTTCACCCGTGTCTTTCAAAGCAGGATACTGCTTTCCAAGCTGTTTGAAAGTCTTAGCAACTTTTGCCATTCGGCTGTCTCTTGTCTTTGCAGCATGCTTTGTGTTGAATTCTGTCTTCGCATCACCTGTTTGGTATTCTCCATTAGCTTTGACTTTACCTTTTCCGATGGATGCAAAAACCCTATAAAGTGTGCGGATGTCAATAAGGCGGCTATTTAGTTCATTTTCTCTATCCTGCAAGTTTTTAATTTGTTCTAGAGCGTTGCTTAATTCACCTCCTAGATCTGCAATTTCTTTGTCTTTCATCTTGTTTAGCTCTTCAGCTTGATCTAAACCGGTTTGTAAATCGCCAATTTTTATATCTTTTCTCTTTGCAAGGTCAAGGGCTCTTCGGAGTGCATCTTTTGCTCGTTTGTTTTTAGCGATTAGATGCCCATTTTCATCCATGAGTTGTGCGATTTCGGCTGATTGCTGGACTATTGTTGCTTCTGCTTCATCTAGGCCTTCCTGTGCAGCAGCCAATTTTCCTTTAAGCGCTTCCACTTCTTCCATAGCATCTTCCCAAGCGGCTTGGTCGTTGTTCCAAGTCTCTCCAAGTTTTGCCATGTATTCGTCGTTTTCAAGATCTTTGTAGTTCGAAGGGTCCAGACCTACTTTACCAGCAAGCGTATCGAGCATTGCCCTAACTGCTTCGCTGTTCTCTAGTTTCATAGACTCTATTAATTTTTCAAGTTCATCTATTTTTTGTTCGAATTCCTGTTCTGCAAATTTGTCTGGCAAATTCTTTACATCACCAATACCTCGAGTGACATTCAATGCTTGGGCACCTATGCCTAATTGGGCATCATTTAATTCCGGAAGGCCTGAGTCTGAAGCAATTTGGTTTATCTTGGTAGCATATTGATCATAATCCATGTCTTCACTCAATATGCCAGCTAATTGGTTCCATCTTCTAAGTTCTTCGGTCATAACTTGAATTTCTCTTTTATATCCTGCAGTCAAGTTCTGCGGTTTTGGAGGAGTATCCTGAACAAGGCCTGCCATCATTTCTGGATCTTTAAAAACTTCGTCAGCCAATTCATCTGCTTTGTCATAATCGTATGGTTTATCTTTCAGTGACCTTGTAAACAAATCCAATGGTAGTTTATCAGCTATACCTTGTACTTCATCGTCGGGACCAGGATCTGGCATAGGGCCACCTTTTTTCTTTTGGAGTTCAGGATCTGTTGTGATGGAGCCTCCGATTGGTCCCTTGATGTCATCTAGTAAGTCAATCGCTGCTTGTACTGTTTTCTTTCTATTCTTCGCAAACTTTCTCAAAGCTGCGATAGCAACGCCAGACGTAGCTATACCGACTCCAGCAGTTGCAATGAGGGTGGGCAGTGCAGCAGCTCCGATCATGCCAGAAACTTTTCCTGCAGCAAATGTTTTAGCAGTATATTTGATTGCGTATTTTGTTGCAGCTTTTCCAGCTATTTTAACAATTTTAGGGCCGACACCTGTAGAAAGCGAAAGTGGATGATCACCTGCACCAATCACGCCAGGATGCTCTGTTTCAATTGCTTTAGCCAATTCTATTTTGGCTTCTGCTGCAGTCTCTGGCGTTAAGGGTGCATTAGATTTGCCCCATTCCCACCATTCTCCTTCATCATCCATAAATCCTCGAGGATCATAATCGCCTACTAAATCTTTGTTGAATAGTTTTGTTATTTCTTCATGACCGATTCCATCAACGCCTGCACCTTCCAAGTTTTGAATTTCAGTAACACCTCGAAGAAACGTACCAACTTTTGCATCCGGATTTGCTGTTTCTAAGAACTTGAACCCCGCTTCAGGATCTGCCATCAAACCTTCCATAGTTTCAGGATTCATTCCCAATTCTTTCATCTTCGCAAGAAAATCACCCATGCTCATATCTTGAACCTGTGCGTCTGTGAAACCACCGATACGGCCGAACACCTGAGTCACTCCCTCACCGGGCTTCACATCTACAATGTCAAAATATTCAGCCAGTTTTTTAGGAACAGTCTTGATTATGGTACCAACTCTTTCACCTTCCAGAGATGACATCATATCTTTAACTGCTTGTGACTCTTCAAAGTTTCCAAGTGCGTTACCACCCATATCAATACCGAGTGCAGCAATCGCGGCGCCCAAACATCCGATCAACAAAGGTCGTAAGACACCACTTGCCATCTGCATACTCTTTAGTTGTTTGTCTGATAGTCCTTCAAGGCCTTCATCACTCATAAGTGCTTGAGCAATCTCTTTTTCTGACTTACCATCTGTTGCAGCTTCTAATGCTTTTTGGTCTTCAGGATCTTCTACAATTGTTTCTTGAGCTTCTACATGAGCTTCAACTAGAAGGCCATTCTTATCGTACATTCCTTCACATACTTGGTTGTACCAATAATCGCTGTCATAATAAAGGTCCATCAAAGCTACTGCAGTAGAATTACGCACTAAGGGCCGATCGTATCTATTTTTTGATTCTAGACTTTGATATGTGTCATGCAATTCACCCATGTAAAATTGCAACATTTTTCGCATGCGACCTATGATTTGATTTGCGACCTTCTTATCACCGCCGGAATTTACGTATTCTTGCTGCTGTTGCTTTATGTCAAGCATCGCGCCGAGTAAACCACCCAATCCGTCTGTTTCTACATCTGCGAATTTCTCTTTTCCCATAAGCATCATTCTAAAATCTTCCGGACGAGCATTGTTTGGAAAATCAGACTGTGAAAGTTCTTTGGCTGCTTTTGTGAGTTTTTGCAAATACTGGTTTGAATGTTTTTCAAAATCACTCAATATTTTTTGATACGCTTTGGTTGCTTTTTCAGTAGCTTCGCCTTGGCCAAAATGAGTACCATGCTTGAATAGTTGAGGAAGTTCAGTCATACCGTATTTCACAGATTGCCACATTGTAGCCCCCTGATCTCTACCCTTCTTTGCTTTTGCAACTGCTTTGAATGGAGATGCAATAGCGGCGCCTACGGCTTTTCCAAGTTTTTTGATTGCTCCAAAGAATTCGAGTAAAATTTCTTCAGGATCCTCCCCTGTTTGTTCTGAGATAATCTGCAATGCCATGACTTCATTTCTGTCAAGCTTGTATTCTCTTATCAGCTGATTGTCCATAGGGATTCTATTATAAGCTTCTCTCAATACAACCAAATCTGTAGATTTAAAGCCGGTATCTCTATATTTTCTAGCCAAATGCCTACTGTCTGATTCTGACAGAAGGTTTCTAGCTATATTGTGACCACTGTATATCATTTAAGTTCTCCTAATAACTTTTCTATGTCTAGTCCACCTACATCTATCTTTTTCTTAGAACAATGGAAGTGACTCATAAATCCTTTAAATTTTCCACTAGCTGCTGTTGTATCGTATGCCCATTTTTCTTTGGGTGCTTCGTATGGAACGCCGCAGCCTTCATGGATTGCTTTCCACAAAGCTTTCAAAGCTTCGATTTGTACGGGATAGAACCAAAGAAAGTCATCCAATGGTTTATTTTGGGCCAATGCACCTGACATTATTGGCCTTTCACCGAAGCCGTTACGTTTATACCAATTTTGGTACTTTGGATAATACGCATTTGAGATCTCAACGCCTACACCACTATGGTTTACTTTCCGATTGCCGGCATGCCAACAAGCATCGTTGATGTCATGAAGCTGGATAATTGTTCCATCATTGTCAATGCAGAAGTGTACAGATACATTTCTATTCGCAAGTACTTTTGCACACGTTTTGGCATTAAGGCACACATCCCAATGGTTCACAAACGACTTTATAGTACGCTTCTTCGTGTACTTTGTGAACCCCTTAGAAACTTGAAAAGGAAACACGTCATCTTTGAACGTTAGAACCTTATCTTTTGGCCAATCGATCTGAATTGGCTTATCATGATACCAAAGAACATCGGATCCTTCTGGCATTAGCGTGATGGCCAACATTTCCTGTTGTGATTCAACATGTGCGAGGATACGACGATATGTCGTAGGTCCACACATTCCATCGGCCAACAACCGATGTTCTCGTTGAAACACTCGAATCGCATTTTGTAGTTTACGATCAAATAAAGTATACTCAGGTATGAACCAAGAAGGTTCCCACCCAAGTTTTGATGCACTTGCTTCGTTATAGAAGTCTTTATCTACTGCCATTATTTCTCTATTCCTCTTGTGCGCTGTTGCAATAAGTATACATACGTTTCGTACTTATTAGCTAGGCCCATCAACATATCATCTAAACCGATGCTTAATTGGCCTGAATGCTCCATACGTCGGTATGTTTGATCTAAATATGCTACATATTCTTTAGATACGTCAAAAGCTGAACACGCTATTACTTCAGCGCATTGATTAGAAGGTTGTAGCCACCTAGACAAAGAAATTGCTGCAGATGACAAAATAGCGACAGGATCTGCAAGAGTTTCATCTCCTGTCAGACCCAATCCTTTTTCAACTATGTTATCGAAGTCTTCTTCTAACTCTGTATAGATGCGACCATATATGTTTACATGGTCTCCACCAAAACCTGTGCCTTTGGTAACATGGTGTGCGGCGTGAAACCAAGCAATCATTGCTCGATGTGTACCGATCCATTGTCGAAAAATTTCTTCCATAGACCTTCTCCAAAATAAACTCCTATCTAATTATACTGAAGAAGCTTATTTTGTATCGGGTTCTACGAAATTGATGTCTACTGAGACATTAATATCTAGAGTTGGAACACCAATTTTGTCACTAATTCCGATTTCGATCGCCTTGTATGGCTCTACAAACCAATCAGCGCGGCCGCGCTTGTTTATCTTTTTGTGGAACCACTTTGACGGTTTTCCAGTATTCTGTGCAAGAATGTCATAAATTTTATCATTCAACCTTCGAGTTTCATCTGCACTTGCTTGAATTTCAGAATTTTTACCGAAGGCACCTGAACTGACGTCATGAATCATTAAGGTAGCATCTTCAGATATGTACCTCATTCCTTTCGATCCACACGAGGCCAAGATTACACCACAAGACATTGCCTTGCCTTCGACGATGGTGGCAACAGGAACTTTAGATGATTTGATCGCAGCAATCATTGACATCAAAGAATAAACTTGGCCACCATACGAATCGATAATCACAGGGATAACTGGCTGTCCTGTGTTTTGTGCGACTCCCATCTTAGCAGCGAAGTCTGCTGCAGCTTCTTCTGTAAAGTCATTGACTCTAATCATGACAGGTGAGTGTTTAAGTTCTATATCTTTGATGAGTGGTGATACTTTTGTTGTCCAATGCATATTGGCTCCTTGTGTGTTGAAAAATTAAAGGTGAGCAATGCGCTCACCAATAATATACTCGGAATGGGTTAGATTTACAAATATTTATCCGCAAGCTCCAAACCCGCATGCAGTACAAGTTTGACAACCTTCTTGGTAGATGATCGTACCTTCCGACCCACAATTAGCGCAAGTTTGTTCACTGGCTTTTGTCCCATCATCTATATAATTCTTAAGACATCGTGCAATAACCTTCGAGAATGAAAACAACTCTGCTTCTTTATCTTTTTGCATTTGCTCTACAAGATACTGGACAGGCACGCCATGACGCAGAGCCAAAGAAATAGTTCTAGTATAGCCAGCATAATTTGCATTGGCAAAGACGCTGACGACATCCTTAATGTTAAGCTTATCATCATCGTCACCCATAGAAAGATCATATTTTGAATTAGTTGTTTTGAACGCTCTTTTAGTGAGAGTGCCATTTTTGATTCTCCTTGGAAGTTCAATCATCTCAGCCTCGCCACCAATGACTTCGTAAGGCTTGCCGTCCATAAGGCCGACGAGTACGACCCATTTTTGTCCTTTAACTGATGTATGTATGATGTCACACTCTAAAGCTTCTGGCCTTTTGGGTGCATGTCTCGAAGAGAATCCTTCTTCTTTCTTTTCTTCAGTAGACACAAGAACACCTGATCGTGAACCATCTCGATATATCGTTACTCCTTTACAGCCAGTTTCCCAACCCATCATATAGATGTCTTTCACTGTCTCAACAGATACATCTGCAGGAAGATTAGTTGTGTTGGAAATTGCGTGACATACCCATTTTTGGGCTGCAGCTTGCATATTCACTTTATTCTTCCAATTAATTTCGTTAGCAGTCGCATTATAATAAGGGCTAGCAGCAACAGCATCTGCAGGATCGTCTAATTTCCAAGCTGTATAATCATATCCCTCATTTTCTAACCACTCTTTGAACCTATGGTGAAACACATTATACTCTTGCCACTTGTCTCCAAGGTCATCTACGAAGTCAATACGAACATCCCCATCTTGTGGGTTAATCTTTCTTCTGCGTTTGTAGTACAACATAAAGGCAGGCTCAATACCGGACGTAGTTTGGGTAAGACAAGAAACTGAACCAGCCGGAGCAGTCGTTGTATTCGCAATGTTGCGCCTGCCATACTTATTGTATCGCTCTTTTTGTCGCGGCGTGAATATGTCAATTATTCGAGACAAGAAAGGATGTCCTTCTTCTCTTTCAACGTCACAAATTGGGAAAGCACCTCTTTCTTCTGCCATCTGTATAGACGCATCATACGAATTAAGTGCAAGCCACTTATAGAACTCTTCAACAGTGTCGATTGATTCATCACTTCCATATTGTACTCCTAACATTGCAAGAGCATCACCTAGCCCAGTGATCCCGAGACCAGTTCGTCTACCTCGAATAGCTTGTTCTTTGATGAACTGCCACATTTCTGTTTCTATTCGTTTCACACGATCAGGTTCGGGGTCATTCTCTACTTTCGCAATGATTGCATCAATCTGTTCTATTTCTAAATCAATCATGTCATCCATAAGCCGCTGGCCTTTTTGTACGACTTGTGCGTATTTACCCCATTCGAACTCTGCTTTGTTTGTCCATGGTTTCTTCACGAAAGATACGAGGTTTACAAGCATCAGGCGACAAGAGTCGCCGGGTGATAGAATTATCTCGCCACATGGATTTGTGGATGTTGAGCCGAACCCTTCTAATTCATAAATGTCAGAAGGGGTCATGTTCAAAGCGGTGTCCCAGAATAGAACACCGGGCTCAGCGCTATTGTGTGCACATTGGATGAGTGCATCCCACACTTCTGTCGCCCAAACATCTTCATGTATCTCAGGGTCTTCAGAATCAACTGGCCAACGCTGTTGGTATTTCCAGCCTTTCTTGACAGCTTCCATAAACTCATCTGTCACCCGCACTGAAACATTCGCACCTGTCACTTTTGTAAGATCTTGTTTCATCCGAATAAAGTCCATCACCTGCGGATGATGAACGGAAATAGATAGCATTAAAGCGCCACGACGGCCGCCTTGTGCAACTTCACGACATGAATTACTGAATCTCTCCATGAACACACCTATACCGTCCGTGGTGCGCGCAGCGTTTTCACAAGTCTTGCCTCGAGGTCGGATGTTGGATATATCGAAGCCAACACCACCTCTTCGTTTCATGATCTGAACTTGTTGTTGGTCGGTATACAGGATCCCACCGTAGGAGTCTTCTGGAGAGGAGATAACAAAGCAGTTCGAAAGAGATTGGATCTGGAAAGGATTGCCAACACCCGACATTGGAGAACCCTGTGGTACGATATATTTGAAGTCTTTGAAAAGATTGTAGATCTCATCTTCTGACATGGACTCAGGGTACTTTGCTTCGATACGTGCAAACTCTTTTGCAAGCCTACGATGCATATCATCTGGCGTCTTCTCATAATAATTGTCTTCTAGATCTCGTAGTGCGTACTTGCTTGTCCATACATTCGTAGCAAGTTCGTCACCATCGAAATATTCTAGGGTGGCTTGATGCACTTCTTCTTTCGAATACTTATTCTCCATTGTCTAACTCCTTTTTGGCTCGCTTCACTTCGTTCCAAGTCTTTTTCATTATGTTCTTTGGATCCATGTCGGCAACTTCTTGCATATCCATTTTTGAGAATTTAGATCTCGCTGTATCTATTTTCACATGAAATTGCATACCATCTCTACCTGATCGATTCTTTGCAACAAATAGTCTTCCATAGCCTTTATCTTTCTCTTCTGGCTTTCTAGAAAGACCGAGTACAAAGTCACTCACTTGTGCTTTACCGTAAGCTTCACCCATATTTTCAAGCCCTACCATGTCTGCATTAGCACCTGCACGATTTGATTGAGAAGCTGTCCAGATAGGCACATTGAAATCACCTGCTAATTGTCGTAGCTCTTCATAGATTAACATAAGCTCATGCCGTAATGCTTCATATGCTTTTGTAGATCTCATAACATCTGCATAGTCTATGATTACGACAGACGGAATATGTCCACGGAATTTAAGTTTCTCTAGATGATTTCTGATCGTGTTCACAGAAGCTGTCCTTGTAGGATAGTATTTGATGATAAGATTACCGAGTTCGTTATCTTCGTAAAAATCTTTAACTCTATCTTTGTTCTCTAACAAGTCATTAACTGAAATATTAGTAAGATTCGCATCATATCGTTTACCCACCAAAACTTCTGACAATTCAAAAGAATAGTGCACAACTGTACGACCTTGACGTAATGCTGCGGAACCTACTTGCACAAGCCAATGAGATTTACCACAACCAGTTGGTGCAACAACAACGCCGAGCTCTCCACGACCAAGACCACCATCGAGGATAGTTTTTTCATCTAAGAAGTCTAGACCTGTTGGTGTTGTAATTCTTTGAATCTCTTGAAAACGAGCTTCAATGTCTTCGAAGAAATCATGTCCAACAGAGTGAGGCATGCCAACTGATACGGCTTGTTTCATCAAGTCTACTACTGACTCGAACTTGTCTCCCTGTACCAGCTCGACTGCCGTGGTAAGTGCTTCTTTAAATGCTTGTCTTTTGCAAAAGTCAAGAGCTTTATCTTTTACGTAAGGAAGATCTTCTGGGTGGGGATTGCCTCTCATGCGATGTATAAACTGTACGATTTGGTTTCGCAAGATACCGTCTGAGCCTTCACCGGTTAGGTCGCCAGCTACCATTTGAATAAGAAGTTGCATTGTTGGAAAGCATCGATAGTTGTCGAAGTACTCAAAATACTTTTCACACAAGTATTGCAGATATTTTAATTCGAAGTAATGAGGTTTCATCACCTCATGCATTTGTTGGGCCCAATCTTTGTCGATTGCAAGTCCTTGAAATATTTTCTCTTGAAAGGCTTTCCCATATTGTTGAAACAAAGCAGGCCCTGCCTCTTTGATTGCGAGGTTTGTCGTCATTATTACTCCCTGTCGATTGATGATAAACGAAGCCAGACTAAGTCAGCATTGATATGTCCAGGAACGTGAAGACCTTCCTTGACCATTGTTTTGATAAATGCGAACTTATTGCGGCCTACCTGTGCATTATCATATCGGTAATTCAACTGTTTTACATGTTCTGCACTAAGATTACTGATGTCCAAATACATCAGTCGCCAGTTGAGTTTGGGTACATCGGGTTGGGCGATAATCGATTCGTATAATTTCATTTTTTTCTGACTGTTCCTTAACTTACACTCTGTAAGTATGTCATCTACTGAGACAAATGCATCTTTGCTAAGTTTCGGGAATTTACGTGCAAGAGTTTTGAAACCTACGCCTCTGATACCATCTATACGATCCGATTTATCTCCAATAAATGCACGAGCTGTTACAAAGTTTTCTGTACTAATACCGAATTTTGCTACTACATCCTCGTGGGTAATCGTCTTTTTGTTATTGTACTGAATTACGTTTGGCCGAAGGAGCTGGTGCATATCTTGGTCAGCAGAGCAGATGACTATTTGTCTTTCATCTTCTCTAAGCCTATGACGGCAAAGCCAGCCAATAACATCATCTGCTTCACAATCATCTACATACATCTGTTTGATTGGCAAGTTTTCTAGAAGACGTATTGCAAGCTGGACTTGCCATAGAAAGTTTTCAGGAGAGTCAAGATCTTTCTTATACAATTCTGATCGATTGAGCCGTAATGGTTTACGGCCGGCTTTGTACGTAGGTAACATATCTCTACGCCTACGTGAACCGCCGCCTTCCCAGCATACAATAATTTCTGATGGTCTGTGCTTATCTGCAAGGACACTAAGTGATTTGATAAAGCCAGTTGCACCACCGATGGGTTCGCCATTGGATGATAGGCTTGGGTTGACGATGTAGTTCTTAGCGAATATATTATAAGCATCGATAAGAAGTACGGGACCTCTCGTTGTCATAGAAGACTCCTGTGTGTGAAAGTGAAAAAGGGTACACTAGTATTGTACCAGCATACCCTCAGGTTTTACAACCTTTCCTAACCAAAGGATTACAAATCTTTGAATGCATCATCAGGAGCAGACATGTCCATTGCAATTTGTCTTACTTCTTCGTATGACTCTGGATTGATGTCACCTGCTTCTTCTAACGATCGACCCATATATTCTGCAAAGCAAGTATTGAACACTTTCATACAATAGGTGTTCCATTGAGGACTTTTGAAAATAGTGTTGAACTCAGGTTTGTAGAACTTCTTCTCTTCTAAGACTTCGCCAGTATCGTTCTTAATTACGCAAATAGATTTCCAAGCACCTGTTCCTGATATTTCTACTGAAAGATCCTTGTCATATTGGACAGGACCATTCTCAGAGCAATACTTCCTGAGGACATCGAATACATATTCGTGTTCTACGATGCCTTTACCGAAGTGAATCTCGAACTCACATCGCCGGAATGGCGCAGCTACTTTATTCTTAATAGTCTTCGCAATAACCTTGATACCCACGGGCGAGCCTTGCTTGTCGAGGATTTGCTTGCCTGAGTCCAGTTTGATTCGTACAGATGAGTGAAAA
>Ga0115011_10001233_pt1 | contig 18635 bp, 13 predicted proteins | sample TroAtlMetagenome_2_FD_88705 | JGI IMG/M metagenome (GOLD analysis project Ga0115011, IMG submission 88705) | Marine eukaryotic phytoplankton communities from Atlantic Ocean - Tropical Atlantic ANT8 Metagenome | ecosystem: Environmental > Aquatic > Marine > Oceanic | place: Tropical Atlantic...
ACTTCAGCGTCGGGCTCGGCGTCTACGATGGGGTCAGCGTCCATGATGGGGTCAGCGTCGACAGCCAGCATCGCATCGGCCACGGGCGGTGGCGTCGCATCGACTACGGGTGTGCTATCCGGGGGAGCGGGCTGGGCGTCCAGGGAAGGGGGCGACGATCCTTGATCTGTCAGGAGCACAGGTCGATATACGTCTTCGTCGGCAACGCCGCCCATGTTGTCCGAGCCGCCGCCCCACGGCATGCTGTCGCCACAGCCGAAAACGAGGATCGAAAATCCGGTCAATAACCAATGTTTCAAGGTTCACTTCTCCCCTCTGCTCTCGAGGCCGTCGACATTGGCATATCGACTCGAAGTGCGGCAAGCGTTGCCGGTCAATCCTTGGTGATTGAAAGGTGCTGGTCGTGGGTCAGCGAGGCGCGCTGCGTGCGACGCGAAAGCCGAGGGTGGACAGCACGCGGTCGTAGGATTGGGCCAATCGACTCGATGCCCGACATTCCGTCGGACCGCTTGCCCAATTGCCGCCCTTGACGATGCGGAGATCCGAGCCCTCCACAGTAGAGGCGGTCCATTCGGTGACGCCTCCGGCCATGGATTCGATGCCGTAGGGACTTACATCGGCCGGAAAATCGTCGACGCTCCCATGCTGTGGAATTTCGCCCCCGCTATTGGCCATTCGACAAAAGGAGGGGTCCCACCGGTCACCCCAAACGTAATGGCGGCCATCGGCGCCACGAGCCGCTTTCTCCCACTCCAACTCCGTGGGCAGGCGGTGACCAGGCCCCATGGTCTGGTTCAACCACAAACAATAAGCCTCTGCATCGGCGGCGCTGACGCCGACGACCGGCCATGACGGATCCCACGCGTTTCCTTGGCTATCTTGATTGGGGATCGAGAACATCGCCCCATCTCGATGAATGGCCCACAGCGGGGGGCCATGGGGTGCCGCGCGGGGCACATGCTTACCGGCAGCCTCGGGGCCCTGAGTTTGGACCAGGTGCTCCAAGAAACGGAGATATTCACCGGCCGTGACCGGACGCTTCTGAATGAAGAAATCATCGACTTCGACGATATGTTCCGGGCGGGCCAATTGGGCCTGATCGTCGCCCCCGATTCGGGCTGGTCCCCCGGCGACGTGCACAAAGCCCTCGCCTCGTTCGTGGTCAGGAAAAAGTCTGATTCGGAGTCGCACAGCTTCCCCGCGTCCGATGCACACGGGCACAGACACCGCAGACATACCTGGCGCCAGCAAACGCAGTAGATAGCGTCCCTTCGCGACGCCTGGCAGGTCGATAGGACTGCTTCCGAGCGCATTGGGTTGAACCGGCGTCAGCAAACCGTCGACAGCGCGAAGGGTGAACAAAGTTGCCTGAATCCCGGCCGGCTTGGTCTCCACATAGAGGGAGCCGTCACCGTCTAACCGCATACCGTAGCTGCCCTGCTCGTCGTCGAAGGCGCGCGTGAGGCAGTCATAGTGCGCCATCTGGACCGTATTCTTGTCGCGTTCCGCGGTTTCAAAAGCGGCATAATACAAGGCGGCCAACGCATCTCGCGCCTGGAGACTGTCGGGATTGCTGGCCCGGGCGTTGTGGTAGATGACAATCGCTTCGGAAAGGGCCTGGGTCGCTGAAATACGAGCTGCTTTTTCGGCGTCTTCTTGGGACCACAAGTGGCTGCGTTCGCCGCCGCCGGACCATGAGGTCACCTTGGAGCGCAATTTGGATGTCTTTTGTTGAAGCTGTCGATGTTGTTCGACCCGATCAAAGTAGGTGCGACTCGCCTTATCCCCTTGCGTCAGGAGGCGTTGACACTCCGAGACCTGCCGCTCGCGCTCTTGTTCACCTTCGAGAAAATCTTCGACCCGCTTAGCCACCGATGACGCAGTCGTGGGTCGATTGTCGGCAGCCTTACTCAAGCACTGGAGGCAAAGTTGCTCGATCGCATACGGAATCCCCCGATTGGGCGTCCGAATGCTGGGGGCAGTAATCTGCGACTCAATGACGGCTTTGCGCACCGCTCGGGCCGAGTTGCCGTCGTAGGGTGGCTCTAGGGTGAGGAGTTCATAAAGGACTGCGCCGAGGCTGTAGATGTCGCTATGGGGACCCAACGCCTTACTGTCACCGGCAGCTTGTTCCGGGGGCATATAGTGCGGCGTACCGGTGACTTCACCCTGTAATGTCCGAAATCGCTCTTCCGTATTTTGCGCGGCGGCGATTAAACGCGGAGATCCTTCTGGTTCGACGGCGTCGATGGGCTTGGCGAGGCCCCAATCCATCACCGTGACTTCACCAAAGGCACCCAGCATGATGTTGTCGGGCTTGAGATCGCGATGAATGATGCCTCGACTATGTGCATATGCGATGGCTCTGCACACACTGACGAAGATGGTCAGTAATCGGACACGGCCAAAACCACGCACGGTATCGGGGTCATCTCCCCGCAGATCCTCGATGATATCCCTGAGGGTGCGCCCCTCGATTCGCTTCATCGCGAAGAAAATACGGCCATCGCCCAGGCGTCCGAAATCATACACAGGGGGGACTGCTGGGTGTTGGAGTTGGCCGGTGACCCTGGCCTCGTCCATGAAACGTAGCCGGGACATTTCGTCATCAGCATTGTTGTCACGGAGTAATTTGATGGCAACGGAGCGATGAAGAACGCGATCTTCGGCTTCGAGGATTTGACCCATTCCGCCGCGACCCAATTCGTCCCCGAGCGCGTACCGCGCGCCGACAGCAGGGAGGTCGTCTTCCGAGAGCCCATCGACGGATGCACTGCTGCCCGCCGGAGGTTGGGTGTCGAACCACGGCTGGCTCATGGAGCCGTCGTCGATTTCCTCCCCATATTGGTCCTTGACCATGGTCTCTTCTACTTCGTCGACCGATTCGATCAATTCGACGCCGCTCAAGGGCGGTAAATCACTCAGAGAGATGGCCTGCGTCACTTGCGGCACCTCTCGCGCCGGCTTGGCCTCCGCCGTTTGTTCAATCAGCGTCGCCTTACTGGCCATAGGCAACGTTGCTCGACCTTGGACCTCTGCCATGGAGGGCGCGTTCAACGGCGGCAAATTGGCTGTGCGTCGCTCCGCAGGCGGGATTGCTGCCGGCGGAGCGCTCGGCGGGAGCCTGGCGGTTGACCGACTATACCCCGGGTCTACGCCGGGGGCAGCCGCCGCTACGGGTGTGCTGGAAGGCCTCGCAACGGCGGCGACCGGTTTGGCACTTTGAGCCACGACGCGGCCAGGTGGGTTCGAACTGGCCGTTCGACCGACCACGCGTGCCTGGGCCGGTGGATTAGATCCCATGGAGGCGAGATTGACGCCGGCCTCGACGCTCAATACACGGGCCATCTCAGGTTCGATGTTGCCCGAATCCAACGCCAACTGAATCAGATTGATCCCCCCTTTCCGGCTTCGGCGGCGAAGCAGAATCAAGGTTCCCAGGCGCACCTTTGCGCGTTCCTCCAAAAGCACCCATTGGCGTGCTTCGAGGTGCTTATCGACCGCAGCCTCCGTCATGACTCCCTCAACCCCTGATTCGGCGTGTTGCCGAGTACTCTAGACTCTCTACATACGCCGGACGCGTTTTGGATCCAAGACACCATCAATCAACTCGATTCAATCAGTTCGATGTGGTGCGACATCTCGGCCGTGTGCTCTAGCATTTTCGAGACTGAGCAGTAGGTCTCTCGGGACAAATTAACCGCCCGTTCCACGGCCGTTCGTTTCAGTGCCCGACCCGTCACCCGGTATTGCAGATGAATCCGTGTGAAGACGCGGGGCGGCTTCTCCGCTCGCTCGGCTTCCACCGTGATTTCACAGTCGGTGACGTCTTGGCGCATCTTACGAAGAGTAGTGATGACGTCCATGGCCGTACACCCCCCCAGGCCCATCAAAACCAACTCCATGGGTCGTGGTCCGAGATTCTGCCCACCGATGGCCGGTGCGCCGTCGATGGTCACGCCGTGACCGCTCTCACCCGATGCGAGCCATGTGACTCCTTCAATGCGCTTTAGTCGGACGTTCATAGTGGTTCCCTTGAGATCTGGATCGACCCCGTCCATCTTGCGGTGACTCATCGTTGTGAGCAAGGGGTAGGAAATGCCGGACACAGTGCGTAGACGAATGCGGATATGGGGCGTCGCCGAGGCGGTTTACGGAATCATCATTGCCGGTCTATTTGTCTCTTTCGTTCCGTGGAAAACCCCTTGGGTCAATATGCTCTTCCTGCTTTACGCAGGCCTTGCCCTCGTGGCCGGCCATGGTCTTTGGCGTGGCCACCGGTGGGGATGGCGCTTGGGGCTCTGGGGTGGACTCTTCGGACTCGTGGCGGGTCTGGTCGTGATCGCTGGACTCCTCTCTTCGTATGTCTATCTGCACGGCACCTTCGGGGACTTCGGGCACGGGGCTTCCATCGCCTCGTTATTGGTCATCAGCGTGCCGCTCCAGCTCTTGCTTTTGTATCCTTGTCTCAAGCTCAAAGGGCTATTGGCAGCGCCCCTTCGGACCGCTTTCGATTCGAAGGGTCCGTGGCTTCGCGTCATTTTGGGGCTCTCCCTCCTGCCTTTCCTTTTCGGTTTTGCCGTTCATCAGCGATACGCCCTCACTTCTCTAGAACCGGTTTCTGAAACCGCCCGTGTTCAGTCAGTAGAGTATGTGCGGGCGCGCATGATGAAGGAGAAGGCCCCTGGATTGGAGGCACTCGCCGGTGTCCCCATGGGCGCCGGCCCGGTGTACATCACGATATGGTATCGAGGTCGGGTCGGATATCGGGTCTTCGGCGAAGGTGCAGACCTGGCCGAGGCGCTCGAACGGGCCACTGACAATTTGGTGAGTCATCCCCAAATGCAGGGGCGCAAGGAGAATCGCGGGCGAATCAAAATCGACCGGATCGTCGCGCGTGCCCCCACGCTGAGTAAGGCTGCCCCCGTCTTGGCGCTCTCCGTGAATCCGGGGCTCGACGGTCTTTTTCTCGAAAACGGCAACACGCGACGCACGATCATGCCCGAGGATCTCGTGCGTGCGCGGTGGTTTGGTGCACAGCCGTTGGTTCCGGGGATTCGTGAACTTCGTTTGGGTTTGGCGGCAGAGCGTGCACTCAAGCGACTAGATGGCGGTGAAGGCGATCTGTCTCGAATTAGAACGGAGTCTTGGATCGAGTCCAAAGAGGGGGTGCTCCCCGTCCTCCGAGGGAACACACCGGGTCCGAGCGGCCCCCCGGCCTGGCGGGCTGCGGCCATTGCCGGCGGTGACTTCATTTTGCGTCAACTCCAAGATGACGGCCGTTTTCACTACCAATATTTTCCATATCTCAATCGGCATCCCGATCCGAATCGGGGGGTGTACAGCCTGCCGAGGCATGCCGGGACAGTCTATTCGCTCGCCCTTCTCTTCGGCTTGACCGGCGAGGCACGTTTCAAAACCGGCGCAGAAAAGGCCATTGCATGGTTGGTTGAGCGGCTGCCAAAGACGTGCGGTGCCCAGGATAGAACCTGCGTGCCCAAGAAAAATCGGGCCGATTTAGGCAGCACGGCCCTGACCATTGTCGGGATGTTGGAATATCAGCGAAGGACGGGAGATCCCCGCTATGCAGACGATGTTCGTCGTCTCCTTCGCTTCGTCTTGGCGCTCCAACGGGAAAATGGCGATTTCAACCACCTCTTCGATCTGGAGAAGAACCACATCGATGACGAAACCCGTCTGATGTTCTTCTCGGAGGAAGCAGCCTTGGCCCTGGTCATGGGTCACAAGCTCTTGGGTGACGAGGCTTATCTGCCGGCGGCGCGTCGTGCCCTCGATTATTTGACCCGAGAGAAATACGACTTCTTTTTGGGGCACTTCATATACGGCGCAGATCATTGGACCTGTATCGCCGCCGAGGAGGCTTACCCTCATCTCGACGATCCAGGCTACTTGGATTTTTGCCGCGGGTATTCACGCTTCATCCGCCGAATCCAATACTTGGATGGCGAGTGGGACAACGTCGACTTCCGCGGCCATTACGGTTTCAGCGGACTCTTGGTGCCCCAGGCGCCGGGGGCGGCCGGTTTTACGGAGGCCGTGGTCTCCACGGAGCGCTTGTCTCGCTATCACGGCATTCAGGATCCGGCGCTACAACGCCAGGTAGGCGATGCCTTGGATGCTTTGAGTCGAGAGCAAGTGCGGACCGACAACGCCTGGATGATGCCTAGCCCGGCGGCTGCAGCAGGGGGTTTTCGCCGGTCTTTGGTGGAGTCCGAAATCCGCATCGATTTTACCCAACACGCGGCAAGCGCGCTCATCCGCGGGGCCACCGAGGCCGAATCCGATTATGTTCTGCCCCCGGGGGAGTCGGGCTGAAATCGGGATTTTTTGCCGCGTGAGCAGGCTCGACGTCCACGATTCTTCGCAAAAGGTGGCGGAATTGCTGTCGATTGTCGACACTACCCCCTGGCCGAACCGGTGACTGCGGATGGGGCGTCACCGGATTGGGCTTGTTTTTTTTGATGAAAAGACGGTTTATGCCGCCACTTCGTTCGCTGTGTCGAAAGGAATGTCGATGGCAGTTCACGTGATCAAGCGAGGGCTAGACCTTCCGATCACCGGTGCGCCCTCTTCTACGGTCGCTGATGGACCAGTGGTGACGCGAGTCGCCTTACTGGCCGACGAACACCCACTGATGAAGCCGAGAATGCACGTCAGTGAGGGCGACCAGGTCAAGACTGGGCAACTTCTCTTCGAAGACCGAAAATCAGAAGGTGTACGGTTCACTGCGCCGGGTGCGGGCAAGGTTGTAGCCATCAATCGGGGGGCCAAACGGGTTCTTCAATCGGTGGTCATCGAGCTTGCTTCCCAAGAGGAGCAGGTCGAATTCGAGAGTTACTCGGGCGCGGCAGTCGGGAGTATGGACGGCGATGCCGTTCGGGCCTTGCTGTCGGAATCGGGTCTTTGGACGGCGCTGCGGGCGCGGCCTTACGGGCGAACCCCGGCGACCACCGATCCATGCTCGGCGGTTTTCGTGACCGCCATCGACACTCGTCCGCTTTCGGGGTCGGTTCTCGTTGGCCTCAAAGGCCGAGAGGACGATTTCAAAGTCGGTCTCGAGGTCGTCTCCAAGCTCACGGATGGTCCTACCTTCTTGTGCAAGGCGGCCGGGGAGCAGATCCCCAGTGTGCCGAGCGTCAAGGTCGAGGAGTTCACGGGCAAGCATCCGGCCGGATTGGTGGGCACGCACATTCATATGTTGCATCCCGTCGACCGCGCGCGGGCGGCTTTCCACCTCGGCTACCAGGACGTCGCGGCCATTGGGCACCTCTTCACCACCGGGAAATTGAACACTGACCGGGTGGTGGCTCTGGGTGGACCGATGGTCAAGAACCCTCGGCATCTACGGACCCGCTTGGGCGCCAATATTGCCGAGTTGACCGCTGGTGAATTCGACGAGTCTCAAGAGATTCGGATCATCGCTGGATCGCCTTTGGGTGGTCGGTCGGGAGATGCCGAATTATTTGGATACGTCGGGCGGTACGAGAATCAAATTTCGGCGTTGGCCGAGGGGCGCGAGCGCGTTTTCTTCGGTTGGCTCGGGTTGGGCTTCAACAAGTTTTCGACTATCAGGGCCATGGCGTCGCGCTGGTTCGGCAGCAGTAAGCCCATGCCTATGACGACGACAACTCACGGCTCGCATCGAGCCATGGTGCCCATTGGCATGTTCGAGCGGGTCTGTGCCCTCGACATCATGCCGACGTTCTTGTTGCGGGCATTGGCCGTCGATGACGTGGTCAATGCCGAGCATCTTGGGTGTCTCGAACTCGACGAAGAGGACCTCGCTGTCTTCACCTGCGTCGCGCCGGGCAAAGAAGATTTCGGCAAGGCACTTCGTCGTAATCTCGATATCATTTGGAAGGAAGGCTGATGAAATTCCTCAGAAACTTCCTCGACAAGCAGGCCCCCCTCTTTGAAAAGGGCGGCCCTCTAGAGACGCTCTATCCCTTCTACGAGGCCAACGACACCCTTCTCTTCACCCCAGGTGAAGTAACCAAGGGGAAGGTCCACGTACGGGATGCCGTAGACTTGAAGCGGATGATGATCACCGTCGTGGTGGCGTTGGTACCCTGTGTACTCATGGCCTTCTACAACACGGGGTATCAGGCGAACCTAGCCATCAGCGAAGGGGCGGCGCCGCTTCACAACTGGCAAGAGGCCATCTACGCGGTCTTGGGGTGTGGATATAATCCCAACAGCATCCTGGCCAACATCCTGCACGGCGCTGTCTATTTCGTGCCGATTTTCGCCATGACCTTCATCGTTGGTGGTCATATCGAAGTGGCGTTCGCGATCTTTCGCAAGCACGAGATCAACGAGGGCTTCTTGGTCACAGGGTTTCTTTTTCCCCTGACCTTGCCGCCGACGATTCCGCTGTGGCAGGTGGCCATCGGCATCACCTTCGGCGTGATCATCGGTAAAGAGGTATTTGGCGGGACTGGGATGAACATCCTCAACCCCGCGCTGACCGGCCGAGCCTTCTTGTTCTTCGCCTATCCGGCTCAAATCTCCGGCGAGAAGCCTTGGATCGCTGCAGACACCAGCACAATCCTCACCGATGGATACACCTCGGCCACCTACTTGGCGCAAGCAGCCGAGCCTGGCGCGACCTTGGTGCAGAACAACGCCATGGGGAGCGAAGCCTGGATGGACGCCTTTCTCGGCTTCATACCCGGCTCGATGGGGGAGACGTCAGCGATGGCGTGCCTACTCGGTGCAGTCGTCCTGATATTCAGTCAGGTGGGCTCTTGGCGAACCATGCTGGGCGTCGTTCTTGGCACCGCTGGGATGGCCTTTCTCTTGAATTTGATCGGGTCCGATACCAACTCCATGTTTGCAGTGCCCATGGAATGGCACTTCGTTCTGGGTGGCTGGGCTTTCGGTATGGTCTTCATGGCCACTGACCCGGTCTCATCGGCGTTCACCGAGCGAGGGAAGCTGATTTACGGCTTCTTTATCGGCGTGATGGTGGTCCTCGTACGGGTGGTCAATCCGGCCTATCCCGAGGGGATGATGCTGGCGATTTTGTTCATGAACATGTTCGCCCCCTTCATCGACCACTTCTTCGTTCAGGCGAACATCAAGCGGAGGAAGGCGCGTTATGGGCTATAGCGTCAAATACATTATGGGCTTCGCGGCGTCGGTGTGCTTCGTCTGCGGGATCTTCGTTTCTGTTTCTGCGGTCTCTTTGCGGACCAAGCAGGAGGCCAACAAGGTCTTGGACAAGCAGAAGAAGGTCCTCTCGGTGGTGGGCTTGCTCGACGAGAGCAACCCCAAGACCCCCGAGGAGATCTCCAAGATCTTCGCCGACAACATCCAGCCCAAGATCATCAAGCTGGCCGACGGGAGCTACGACGAAAAGATTGAGGCCGCGAGCTTCGATCAAGTCAAGTACGCCAAGGACCCCGCCACTAGTAAGGCTGCCCCGGCGGGTAATCCGGCAGGTGTTGCGCGGATACCCAATCACGCTCAAGTTTATCACCTTGTGCGGGGCGGCAAGATCGAGGCAATCATCCTTCCAATCGAGGGCAAGGGCCTTTGGTCAACGCTCTACGGTTATGTTGCACTCAAGCGGAAGCCTGATACCAACACCATTATGGGATTGACCTTCTATCAGCATGCCGAGACTCCAGGGCTGGGCGGCGAGGTCGACAATCCACTATGGAAGTCTCAATGGCCAGGTAAGTTGGCTTTTGCGACTGATGCGGCCGGTAAGCCCACCAAGGCGCCCAAGATCACCGTCGTCAAGGGTGGAGCCAAGCCTGGCGATCCCTACCAGGTAGACGGTCTGTCGGGTGCGACGATCACCGCTCGAGGTGTCCACCACCTGGTGAGATTCTGGTTGGGTGATCTCGGATTTGGTCCCTATATCACTCAGTTTCGAGTAGCGGGGAAGTGATGAACAAACAACAACGTGAAGCTCTTCTCGATCCGTTGATGGACAACAACCCCATTTCCTTACAGGTCCTTGGGATTTGCTCGGCTTTGGCGGTGACCACCAAGCTCGAGACGTCTGTGGTCATGTCGCTTGCATGCATTGCCGTACTGGTGTGCAGCAACCTGACCATCAGTTTGATTCGAAACAAGATTCCGCCGAGCATCCGGATCATTGTCCAACTGACAGTGATCGCCTCGCTGGTCATCATGACCGACCAAGTACTCAAAGCGTTTTTGTTCGACGTGAGTAAGCAGCTCTCCGTATTTGTCGGCCTGATTATTACCAACTGCATCATCATGGGTCGGGCCGAGGCGTACGCCATGGCCAATGGCCCAGGAAACAGCATCTTGGATGGGCTGGGCAACGGTTTCGGCTATAGCGTAGTGCTCATCTTCGTCGGATTTTTTCGAGAGTTGTTCGGAACCGGAAAGCTCTTGGGAATGACCGTCTTGAATCCGGTCAACGAAGGTGGGTGGTACACACCCAACGGCATGATGGTTTTGTCACCCGGTGCGTTCTTCCTCATCGCGATGTTCATCTGGATGAATCGTGTGTGGAAGCCGGACCAAGTGGAAGCCGAGTAGGGGGAAGGATAGAGCAATGGAGCATTATCTAAGCCTCGCGGCGAAGTCGATTTTTGTAGAGAACATGGCCCTCGCGTTCTTCTTGGGCATGTGTTCTTTCCTCGCGGTATCCAAGAAGGTGGAAACAGCCATCGGTTTGGGGGCTGCGGTCATTTTCGTGTTGGGGGTGACCTGTCCTCTCAACAATCTCGTATACAACTATATGTTGAAAGAGGGGGCTTTGGCCTGGGCGGGTCTGCCTGAGGTCAATCTCGAGTTCGTTACCTTTTTGGCGCTTATCGGCACCATTGCCGCAAGCGTACAAATCGTAGAAATGACGCTCGATAAATACGCACCGGCGCTGTACTCGGCCCTGGGGATATTTCTCCCCCTGATCGCCGTGAACTGCGCGATTTTGGGGGCGTCTCTCTTCATGGTCGAGCGTGATTACAACCTGGCCGAGAGCACCGTCTTCGGTCTGGGCTCAGGCATCGGTTGGTTCTTGGCCATCGTCGCTTTGGCGGCGCTGCGAGAGAAGATGCGCTACAGCAATGTGCCGGGACCACTGCGTGGACTCGGCATTACATTCATCGTGACCGGATTGATGGCCATCGGATTCATGGCCTTCGCCGGCATTCAGCTCTGAGGGGGAGGATATGTCACCGACAGTTACTATCGTCGCCGGCGTCATCTGCTTTGCAGTGGTCATCTTGGCCCTGACGGCAGTGCTCCTCTATGCGCGCTCGAAGTTGGTCAATAGCGGCAGCGTGAAGATCAGCATCAACCATGGTGAGAAGGTCCTGGAGATCCCAGCCGGCTCGACCTTGTTGAACACGCTCGCCAACGAGAAGATTTTCATTCCTTCCGCCTGTGGTGGTGGTGGGACCTGCGGCGTGTGCAAAGTCCACGTCCACGCGGGGGGCGGCTCAATCCTGCCCACCGAAGAGACCCACATCAATCGCGGCGAAGCGCGCGAAGGGTGTCGCCTGTCTTGTCAGGTCAAGGTCAAGCAGGACATGGAGATCGAAATCGAGCCCGAGATCTTCGGCGTCAAGAAGTGGGTCTGTAAGACGCGCTCGAACCACAATGTGGCCACCTTCATCAAGGAACTCATCCTCGAACTCCCCGAGGGAGAAGCGGTGCCGTTTCGTGCCGGTGGCTATATTCAGATCGAAGCACCGGCTCACGTGGCCAAGTACGAGGACTTCGAAATCGAGGACGAGTATCGGGGCGCATGGGATCGATTCAAGATGTGGGGCCTCGTGTCCACCGTCAACGAGCCCATCGAGCGTGCGTACTCCATGGCCAATTATCCCGAAGAGGCCGGCATCATCATGCTCAATGTGCGGATCGCGACCCCACCCTGGGATCGTGGCGCCAATACATGGATGAATGTTCCTCCTGGTCAAATGTCGTCGTTTATCTTCGACCTCAAGCCCGGTGACGAATGCACGATCTCCGGTCCCTTCGGTGAATTCTTCGCCAAGGAGACCGATGCGGAGATGGTTTTCGTCGGCGGCGGTGCCGGCATGGCGCCCATGCGCTCTCATATCTTCGACCAGTTCCGACGGATCAAAACCGATCGGAAGGTGAGTTTCTGGTATGGCGCGCGGAGTTTTGGCGAGGCGTTCTACGTCGAGGACTTCGAGTCGATTCAGTCGGAAAACGACAATTTTCAGTGGCACTTGGCGCTCTCAGATGTCGTGCCCGAGGATGATTGGGAAAACCCGGAGTCGGCCACGCGTCAGTTCCAGGGCTCGAAGCATGGCTATACAGGCTTCATCCATCAGGTGCTCTTGGACAATTACCTCAAAGAACACCCGAGTCCTGAGGACGTCGAATACTACATGTGTGGTCCGCCAATGATGAATCAGGCGGTTATCAACATGCTGATCGAACTTGGCGTCGAAGAAGAAAACATCGCCCTCGACGACTTCGGCGGCTAATGCTCTACCTCGCCGATGGACCGGGGGCTCTCCGCCGGTTCATCCTGCCCGGCCTCTTCGTCATTGCGCTCTTCGCGACGCAATTCTTGCGTGATGGCGTAGATGAGCAGCCTGACGTTCTCACCCATCGCTTCGTCGGCCCCACAATGGGGACCCAATATACCGTCAAGGTCGTTGCTTCAGCACTCACGGAAGCTCTCCAGGCTGAGCTCGCGCAGGCCATTGTGGATCAACTCGAGGCCGTCAATGCCGAGATGTCCACCTATCGGAAGGATTCGAGCCTCTCACGAATCAATACGCGTCGGGATCGGGTTCCGATCCCCGTTTCGTCGGCTCTATTCGAGGTTCTCGAGGCTGCCCAAGAGATCCATGGCGCGAGCAATGGTGCCTTTGACGTGACCGTTGGGCCGTTGGTCAATGCTTGGGGCTTTGGCCCCGGTGGTCGCCAGAACACGCCGACGGATGATGAGATTAGCGGTCTCATGGCCCATGTCGGCCAGTCGAATATGGGGTTGGATTCTGCAGCGAAGACACTGACTAAGTCCCATCCGGCGCTCTATATTGACCTATCGGCCATTGCGAAAGGCTACGCAGTGGATCGGATCGCTGCGGCGCTTACCGATCTTGGGCAGCGTAACTACTACGTCGACGTGGGCGGTGAAGTGCGAGTCCGTGGTGAGAATGCCGATGGCGTACCGTGGCGTGTGGGCGTGGAGCGGCCTGATGAGGGGCGAGGCGTCGTCCAAGAAGTGCTTCACCTCGAGGATATGAGTGTTGCTACCTCGGGCGATTATCGAAATTACTACGAGGAGCAGGGCAAGCGTGTTTCACACACCATTGATCCGCGCTCCGGACGGCCAATCGAGCACACTTTGGCCTCTGTGACCGTCGTTCATCAAGATTGCATGAGGGCGGATGCGTGGGCGACGGCACTCAATGTGCTCGGACCCCAAAAGGGAGTCGCCCTCGCGCGAGGGAAAAACTTAGCCGCCCTATTTATTGTGCGTCAGTCTGATGGCGGTTTCAGCGTAGAGAGAACCGGTGACTTGGCGCGCTACACCCGCCCGCCGACCGTGGGCATCGTCACCGAGAAATGACTGAAGATCGCTTGGTGTGGACGGCTTGCGTCGTTCTACCAGGCGAATTGGAGCGTCACCTGGTTTGGTCCCACACCGACGGATGCGCTTCCAGTATCGTCGAGCCACATGACCACAGCTGCGACACCGACTGCGCTCCCGACGCCAACAAGTCCCCACGAGAGGAATTGGAGTGTCCGGGCTCTCTCATTGGCATCAGCGCGGGTACTCAGTGCGTCGTCTAGAGCAGTGAGCTGGTCAGGGTCTTCTCCCGAAAGGATGGCGGCTTCGCGGGCTTTATTTTGTGCATCCCATGCTTCATCGGCGGCGGTTGTGGCCTGGACGAATGCGATGCCACCCGCAGCCAATATGGCCACGGCACTGCCCGAGAGGATCCATTCGGTGGTCCGGTCGGCAGACGCCGATTGCCTACGCTGTGACCTCAATGCTCGAGCCGTCTGGCAATTTGCCCGCGCCTCACTCGGACGATTGAGCTTGGGCAGGAGATCACACAACGCCTGGTACGCTGGTCGGGCGTTGGGATCTAATCGGGTGGCGATGCGAAACAGAATCGCCGCGCGGTCAAACCCACCGACTTTAGCTGCCGCTCGTCCTTTGGATACAACAAGATCGGTCGTTTCAGGTCGCGCGCGGGATGTGAAATGAGCACACCGAGCCTCGGCTTTAGGTGCGTTGTCGCGGGCTAGCTCGGCGAGGGCGCCTTCCAGTTCTTGTGCTGAGCGATGGAAATACTCAGCAGCGACACAACTCCTAAACCCGGTGGTGTCGTCGGCCTTGGAGAGCGCCATGGCGTAATTGAGTTGGAGCAGCGCGTCAGCGCTGCATTCTGGACGGCGAAGTGCCTCTCGAAAGCGATCTAACGCAGCTGATGGACCGCCTTTACGACCGGCCTCGAGGCCTTTCTGAGAGCAATCGGGATCGGCGGCGGCTGTTGCGGGCATGACCGCAATGGTGGCCAAGATCACCGAAAGCACAATTCGGGGAGGGCTGAGCCAAGATACCAATCGTTCCTGATTTTTCATCTCACCCACGGTCGTCTTCAAAATTCGTAGCCGATAGCTAGACATTAGATGACCGCCACGGTGAACGCTATTCTCGAGACAGCCGAGTTCCAGAAAGTTTGTGCTCAAAAGGTTGGAGCGTGCGTGAAGTGGAATGCTCACTCAACGCTGTGGCCCGATCTCAGAGGCCCGAGGAGGGTGGGGGATTATTGCTTGTTACAGCCTACCCCGGTGACCATGCAGGCGACTTGATACTTGCTGCGGAGCGACGGTACAGCCGGTGAGTTCAATCGCTCTAGAGACTGGATGCGTGACTTCGCCCGCTCACATTTGCAGGCTTTGAGTGCGGCCCTAAATTCACGAATGAACCGCTCTGGGCTGTCAGCTGTACGTTTCGTCGACGCTCGACTTTTCTTCCGCGCCGCCCTTCGAGCACGTCGTCTTTGACTGCGACTCGTCGATTTTGTGGTCGCAGCCTTCACTTTCTTCACCGGTCTCGCCGGCGTTGCAGGCTTGCCCTCGGCTAGGGACTTCGTCGCTGGCGGGGCGACTTGCTGCTGAGCAGTGGTAGCGCCCGGCCCAGCCGTGGCGCCAAGTGTTCTCGTATCCGTGTTCTTACTCGCGGGGTCATTGCTTGGGGTACCGGCGCTCAAAGCGTTGGAGTCATTGCGACCACCAGAGCCCTCAACCCGGGCTGGGTTGTCAGTCGATGTCGCCGGAATGGGCGGAAGCGGCGGGGGCAACGCTTGGCTCGCGGCACGGACCCCACCGTTTTCACCCTGACCGGAGGTCGATGGTGCGAGCCACAATTGACCCACATATGCAGCCAGGGCGATGGCGGCAACAGCCAGAATAATTTCCAATCGTCTCTTTGCGCCCCGATTGGGAGCGGAAAGTTCGAGGGCGCCCGACATGGCGCTGCGCGTGGTCTCCGATGTCTCCGAGATGGGGCCGTTGATCGTGTCAGCCCGTTGGATCGTCGTGCGGGAGTAGGCATCGGGCAAAATGTCCGACGCCCGTTTGACGGTCGTCATTCTATGGGCTTCGGGAACGATGACGTCCGGCCGCAAGACAGGCATGGGCGCCGTCGCGTTACGTTCCTCTGACGCGCCAGCGCATTCCACCCACGCGTTGGACAGGTTCTCGAGAAAGGTTTGTGCATCCGGGAATCGATCCGCGGGCTTTTTTGCCATGGCCCGGCCAATGACCGCGTCAAAGGGGGCAAGGCCCAATTCTGCCGGCAGTGGAGGCACCGGATCCCGGAGTTGGGAGGCAACGACCTCCCCTCGACTGCCGCGAAAAGGTGTGGATCCGGTCAGCATGCGATAGAGCAAAACGCCCAATGCATAATAGTCCGTCCATGGCCCCATTTCCCCGGTCCCCAATTGCTCGGGTGCCATGTATTTCGGCGTTCCCACGAAGACCCCGGTGCGCGTCTTGGGCGTGTGGTCGTCTTCTTCGGTGACTTTCGCAATGCCGAAATCGATCAGGACGACCCGCTCTCGTCCGCCGCGGGCCTCGATCATGACGTTCGATGGCTTGATGTCGCGGTGAATGAGTCCCCGAATATGGGGTTCTTCGAGGGCTTCCAGGAGAGCGCGGGCAATGGGCACTGCGTGGCTTATAGGGAGCCGTCCGCGATGTCGGAGGAGCTCGTAGAGGGACTCGCCATCCAAGAATTCGAGCACCATATAGAGCATGCCGCAGTCTTCGCCGTAGTCGTATACGGCGACAATGCCCTGGTGTCGCATCTCGGAGAGAATGCGTGCCTCGCGTTCGAACCGTAGGCGATGCTCAGCGAGTCGAGCGGGATTTGGGTCGGGCAGAATTGTCTTGATGGCGACGTGGCGCCGGAGACCCAAGTGGAGCCCCTTGTAGACAGCCCCCATACCACCACGACCAAGCCGGTCATACACGGCGTACTGGCCAGCTAGGATCTTGCCCAAAAGGGGATCGGGATTCGATGGATCTAAGCGTCGAGAGACTGCATACACTGCGCCGTCAGTGGGGCATTGATCCCCGGGGACGCAAGATGGGTTTGCGTCCTCCATACAGATTGGGCATCGGAGTGCATCTGGACTCACGGGCACACATCACAATCAAAAGACAGGATCGATATAGCGTAAACTGTTCGCCATCATACAGATCTTTGTCTCGGGAGCGCCAGACCGGGCCAGCGGTCGGCATGTTGGACGGCGGGGGATGTACCCCGTTCGAGCCTACGGCCTTGCTGTCCCGAGCGCTGGAGGATTCGGCCCCTCGACTGGTGTTGGGCCCAGAGCACCGTGTTCACTCGTTGAGAACCATGCCCAAATAGACAGATAGGCCCACCACAGCCAGGCCCAAAACGAAGACCAGGACATGTCCTAATCGATTGGCGCGCGACCGTTCGAAAATATTGCCATCTACGGCAGTGATTCGTTTTCCAACCTCTGTTCTGATTTGATCGGGGCTCGCTGGTGTCGACGGTTCGACGCTCTCCTCGATTTCATCACTTACGTCGGCGTCACCGGGGGCTACTTTGGGAATCGCCACGGTGGGTCGAAGGTCTTCTTCGCGTGATTCTGGCGTGTCCGCCCGAAGGTAGGTTTTGATCTCATTCGACCCCCGCTTCAATTTGAAAACAGCTCTCGGACCTTTGGCTATCGAGGCGGCTAAATGGGTCACTTCGGTCGTGGTCGCGCTGTCTTCTCCATCCAGGACCGGTTGAATCAAGGTGGGGTCAGTTGCTTCCATGACATCGGGGGTGGTGTTGGCTGGCGACGATGGTTTTTTCGACGCCAGATCCACTTGGCGGTGTAGATGTACAGAGGGTGAGAGAGAGGGAATCCACTGGGAGACCATCGTTCCCATCGCGCTCAATGAAATCGAAAGCCGATTCTCTCTTTGATGATGTGCGAGCTGCTCGATGAGCTCGGCTACGCTCTTGGTCCGCTCTTCTCGATCCGCAGCCAAGCACTCGACGAGCATTTTTGTCAGAGGCTCGGGAAACGTTGGATCGTACACCGACGGCGGTGTCCATCGACCTTCGACCACTTTGAGGAGTTGTGCGCCACGGTTCTCGCTCTCGAATGGATGTCGACCCAATAAGAGTTCGTAGAGGATCACGCCGAGATTGAAGACATCAGCCCGGTGATCGACTCTGTGCCCTGTAATCTGCTCGGGGGCCATATAGCCGCGGGTTCCCTTTACGATCCCGGTGGCCGTCTGCACCATGCACGACGCCGCTTTCGCGATCCCGAAATCGATCAATTTTACAGCACCGTCGTGGGTGACCATCACGTTGGCAGGATTGAGATCACGGTGAACGATTCCAAGGGGATGGCCATCGGGGTCGAGGCGGGTATGGACATAGTGGAGCCCTTCGGCGATAGCGAGGGCCACAGTAATCGCGAAGTCCCGAGGTACTTTTCCACCGTTGAGACGCTCAGCCCGGTACGTCAGTTCCCGTAAGGTCGCTCCCCGGATGTACTCCATGACCAAATAGAGCCGGCCTTTTTTGTCCCGCCCGACATCATAAATTTGAGCAATATTGGGGTGGGAGAGGGCCGCCATGAGTCGAGCCTCATGGAGAAACATCGAGCGGAATTCTGCGTCATCAGAGAATTGGTCGAGCATTCTCTTTACGACGACTTTTCGAAGCACCCCGTCCAAGGCATGGTGATTGGCTAAGAAGACTTCGGCCATTCCGCCAACGGCCAGTTCTTCCACCAAGGCATATGGGCCGAAGCGGGTCTTTTCGGGATCGAGTCTCTTGCCCATGACTCCGTATGATGCCCTCCACGTGCCGGTGCGGCAAATCTCCCTATGATTTCGGGGCACGTTTTTTTTTCGTCAGCGCCGCCGGGTTTCTAGATCTTTCTTTTCCACGACCGGGCAGTAGAGCCCCGCCGGCTCAAAATTCCAGATGTTCCCCGTCGCGGCGCGTGTCTCTCGGTCCGTGAATGTCGCGCGAAATCGCTTTACGCGCAGATAACGGGGTGGTTTTTCGGGGAACGGATTGTGGGCGAATATAGTCTTTACGCCTGGGGCGTCAGAAAGGATCTGCCGGAGAAATTGGGTGAACCAGC
>Ga0115011_10001234_pt1 | contig 18630 bp, 18 predicted proteins | sample TroAtlMetagenome_2_FD_88705 | JGI IMG/M metagenome (GOLD analysis project Ga0115011, IMG submission 88705) | Marine eukaryotic phytoplankton communities from Atlantic Ocean - Tropical Atlantic ANT8 Metagenome | ecosystem: Environmental > Aquatic > Marine > Oceanic | place: Tropical Atlantic...
GGTCCACCCGGTCCACCGCGTCCGCGTCCTTCTTCTCCTTCGTCATTATTGGCAGTTGCTGCAGCAATGGCCGCGGCACCATCAATTTTGCCCCAGGCTTGGAAGAAAAGTGTCATTTGGCGCCCGCCATCACGCCCCCTAAGCTTGCCCTTCAGGGATTCAAACATTGAAGGTGCATTGTCGGCGGTCATGCTCATGAGCATTTGAGCAAAGAGAAAATTTTGTTCAAGTGGGTCGTTCGAATTGAGGAATTCATCGATAAGCTGCGAGGCGGACTTGCCTGATACTGTGCTAATGTTTCCTGTCTGGCTTGGGCTCTGATCTCCAGCAGTTGGTTTTACTGTTCCTTTACCAAGACCGGAAAGCGAATTGCCTCCTGTGTTATTGACTAGGGATTGTGGGTTATTGTTTTTGTTCCTGTCGCCAACAGAGTTGGATTGGATTTTCCAACCGGCGGCGAAGGATCCGACCGCGATCACCAGCCAGATTGCATGGATGATAATTGAGTTTTTCATGTCTTAAAGTGGGGTTTACTCAGGGGCTTGTCTTGGAGAAAAGTAAAAAAAGAAGTACCCCGGGGACGATGGTCGTCCCCGGGGCAAAGGTCTTCGTGCTGCTTTTTCAGCACAAAAGCCGATGATTAGCTGTCGGCGTTCGGGCGTTTCTTGCCACCCGGCTTCTTGCCGGCACCCGGCTTACCACCCGGCTTCTTGCCGTCAGCATCTGGCTTCTTGCCGGCACCAGGCTTACCACCTGGTCTGGCACCCGGTCCTCTCTGGCCCATTTTGGCAACCGCAGCCTTGAATTCCGCATCGGAAACCTTGCCATCCTGATCGGAGTCCGCCCGCTTGTTAAACATCTCTGCGAAGCGCTCGTTGTTGGCGAGGCGATCCTTGATCATGGATACGCGCTCATCGGCTGAGAGCTTGCCGTCCTTGTCGGCATCGAATTTTTCCAGGATGGCCTTGCGGTCAGGACGGTTGCCACCCGGTCCGCCCGGGCGCTTGCCTCCAGGCCGCTCTGCCCCGGGCTTGCCTTTCTGCTTGCCTTTGCCGCCATCACCGGGCTCGGCGATGGCTGCCGGGGCGAGCATTGCGAGCGCAATGGCTCCTGCTGTCAGTTTTTTCAGTGTTGTTTTCATTTTCATATATAGGTTTGAGTTGGGAAATCTTTCACCACAGTTGCCGTGTGGCTATTTCATGTCCTTATGAGCTTAAGACTACCTAGGCAATATTACCTGAAGATGATGACGAGGATTTTTCTTCATTGGTCCGTTTCAGATTGAATACAATGCGGTTTTCCTGGTCGAGGCAAGCCTGCAAATCAAGGGATAATGCCCTGGAGCATGTGCGAGCCAGACACAGGCCAAGCCCGCTGTGATTATTGTCTGAGCGAGCATTATCCTGCCTCCAGAAGCGTTCAAATAGGTGGTGGATGGATTCAGGGTCGATGTCTGAAACCGTGTTAGAGACGCTTAGGATTATGTCGTTCATTTCTCCTGCCCCGGTGATATCAATGACTCCTCCCGTAGGGGTATATTCGGAGGCATTGGAAAAAAGATTGGTGAAAATGAGGCGTAGAAGCTTTGGATCGGTCTCCAGTGTCTGGGTTTCAGGGATATCAAGGTTGACCCTAATTTCTTTCTCAGCAGCGCGCGCAGCGAAGGGTTTCCAGCATGATCTGCCAAGGTTGGAGATGTCGACTTGCTCCGGTTGTATTTCCGTTTGCCCGTTCTCGTAACGCCCAAGTGTTAATAAGCTTTCAATAATGCCCTGCATCTGCTCGGCTATTTCAAGCGTCTCCTTTGCTTGATCACTGTTGTTCTGATCGGGCCAGCGCAACGCAACCTCAGACATCATGCGAAGTTCTGCGATCGGAGTTCGCAGCTCGTGGGCCAGATCGGAACTAAACCTTTTCTCACGTTCAAAACTTTCCTCTAGCCTTTCCATGAGTTCATTGAGGTGGTTGCAAATTGGTGTCAATTCGCGTGGTATGTTCTCGTTGGAAAACCGGCCATCAAGCGAAGAGGCGTCAATGAGTGCAACCTTACTGCCGAGCTTATCAAGTGGTTTCAGGCCGCTTTTTAGCGCCAGTTGTATAAGGGTCACTGAACCGAGGGCTGCAAGGATACCAATGCCAGTTATCCCTAGCAGAAGGTTGGCCATCGTTTGGTGCATCGGACCTGCGTCCGTGGTGACTATTGCCGCGAGATGGTGGAAACGCGGTGTATCCTGCAGGGGTTGTCCACCTGGGCGCCTAACCGGGACGTTCTGTGGTGGCGGTGCACCTGGGCGCCTGCCAGCAGGGTCGTTTCCCCGCAGTCGAGGAAATCCGAACCCCTTGGGACGGAACATGATTGCCATTGCACGCATTTGTTTACCGTCCTTCCCGGACATGTCGAAGAAACTGGGACTGCCGGGTTTGAGGTTGACAGGCTTTTTAAGGTTTTTCTCATCGAGGTTGGGCGACTTGAGGATTGTTGTACCATCCGGTTTCCATATTTGAAACTGGCAGCCGTTTTCCCGGGACAAGTTTTCCAAGCGATCGGCGAGTGCCCGAGAGCGGCTGTCATCACGCAATGCCCTTTCTTCCCGTTGCGATCTTTGATCGCGCGGAGGGGATTCTCCACGATTGGATGCTTTTGGCGGCGGCTTGATATCATCAGAAAGCATATGTCGCGGAAGTATGTTCGTTACCAAGCGAATGGTGTTGTCCAGCTTGGCAAGTCTGGCGTCAAGACGGGCAAGCTCACCCCGTTGCACCGAATAGTAGACACCCGCACCTGCGGCCACCCACATAATGGAGAGACCGATAAGCAGCCAGATCACCAGACGCTTGCGGATAGATGTCATTTTTTCTTCACTTCGAGGACATATCCCTGTCCCCGTCTGGTATGGATAAGAGGCGATGAGGATTCAGAGGTTGCAATTTTCCTGCGCAGGTTGCAGATGGCGGAATCTACGACATTACTCATCGGTGAGACCAGTTCATCATAAATATGTTCCTCGATTTCAGTGCGGGATACCACGGCACCCTGACGCATCATCAGGTATTCAAGCAGCGCGTATTCTCTGGCGGTCAAGTCAAGGCGTCTGCCGCCTCTTGATGCCGTTTTTGCAGACGTGTCGATTTCAAGGTCATCGATCGAAACCTTGGGGCTTGACTGCTGATAAGAACGGCGGCAAAGCGCATCAATACGGGCAAGAAGTTCCTCAAGGGCGAATGGCTTGATCAGGTAATCGTCGGCTCCTCGCCGTAGGCCCTTGACTCGGTCAGCTATCGTGTCCTTTGCTGTGAGAAAAAGCACAGGTGTCTGTTTGCCTCCGTCCCGTATCTTTTCGAGGATCGTCAGCCCGTCCATGCCTGGAAGCATAATGTCGAGGAGCAGGACGTCATAGCTGTTTTCCTGCGCCATCCAAAGCCCATCGTTGCCATCGCCAGTGGCATCAACGGCATATCCGGATTCGCGCAGGCCCTTTGCGACTGCATCACGCAAGCGGCTGGAGTCTTCTACGAGGAGTATACGCATTGATTTTTTTCTCTAGATTTATTCGCTAAGTTACAAAGCCAAGATGACCGAAAGATTACGGGGCAAAGTCGATATTAGTCGCTGCGAGAAGATGCAGTCGGTAAAAGACCCGTTTGCTCTGCTCGCTGAAAGGCAGTTTAAGGGTCATGTAGTCGAAGCCGGTTTGCCCTGGGGCAGAGGTTTTACTTAGCGGTTGAACGTTCGTCCACGATCCTGGGCGCAGTGTGGCTGAGCTCTGTATGGTTGCAGTCAGCCCGGTGCTCGCAGCAACAGGGTTCCAGTTGTAAGAGACTTGAATGCTGCCGTCCTGCGCAGAGAAATGGATTTTCGGAACCTCACCGGTATTCTTGGGCGAAGTGCCAACGGCAAATTCTATCAGGTTTGCGGCCGAATCATTGTCAGGATCATCCCGACCAGACATGCCAAGGTTTCCGAACTCGCGGTATTCCCACCAGTCACTCAGGCCATCATTGTCATGGTCTATTGCTGGGTAGGCCGAAAGGAAAACAAGCCCGGCGAATTCCGGATGATCGATGAATGGGTTGCGATTACTCTGCCAATGAGTGTAAATACGCTGGTTTCGCTTTTTTTCGGCTTGGTCGACGGGATCCAGATGGTGCCACTGGATAAGGGTTCTTAGTTTGCCAAAGCGGGCAGATGGGGCATGGGGATGATCAGAGAGCCGCAGGTTAGAGGTGTCCGGCTCAGTTCCGTCATAGCGTGTCGCCATATAAAAGCAGGAACGCGCAATGTTACCCTTCTCCTCGTCTCTGGGTTCCCAAGAGTCATGATCCTTACTGCAACCTGGTGCTGAAAACTGCAATGGCAGAGATTGTTTCGGATCGGTATTGTCGAAGATCAGGCTGCCACGCTCGGAATTGACCTGCACGTCGCTGGGTCGCAGGTTGAAAAGGTCGGAGTTATCGGGACCGTCATGCCCAATACCGGAGTTACGTGGCCACAGGTGCTCGCGGTTCCAGTTTCCGGTTGCACCGCCATTATTGCCTTTAGAGGAGGTAGCATCCGTATAGATGAGATCTACCTGGGAGGCGTTTGCTGCCGATGCATCGAGATCTAGAAAAGGGGGCCAGGAATACTTCACTTCCTTATGGTCATCAATGATATCATGCAGCGCATTTTGCAGCGCAAGACCGGAGAGACCTGCGGCAGGCGCATAGTAGTTAGGGGGCGGGCTCCATTGCTCTTGTGCCTGCGAATTGAAAGTTAGAGTGCAAACCATCAGGATTGCAGTGATGAATTGTTTTATGATAAACATTGCTGCCTTCAGCATTTTACTGTGGTGTGAGTGGACATCAATATTATGGCATAGTCATTGCTGACAGAAAGTTTTTAGGTTTCAGGACCACGCACATAGTGGCATCGAAGTATTGGACCAGGTATGACGGCATGGGAGGATATTTTTTCAGTGGTTGTTTGACGACGGGGCGGATGTCGTGAGGGTGAGCTTGTCATGAGCCGTATTAAGCAATTCTTTATCAATACTATCATAGGTGGATTGTTGGTCATCCTGCCGGTTGCCCTGTTTCTTTTTATCATGAGCTGGGTCTTTGGCATCATACGTTCCTCAATTGCACCATTGACCAATGCGCTGCTGGAGAGAACCGCATTGCCTGATATTGTGGCTGATTTTATTGTCGTGTTGGCACTGGTAATATTGTGTTTCGTGGTGGGGGTGATCTTGAGGACGAGAATTGGCAAATGGATCTACTTTCTTCTGGAGACAAAGCTTCTCAGAAAAGCTCCGGGTTATGGCATTATCAAGGAGACAGTGGCTCAGTTTATCGGCAAAAAGAAATCTCCTTTTTCTGCCACGGCCTTGGTGCATATTTTTGGTAATGACACCATGGTTTCAGCCTTTATCACCGACGAGCATAGTGACGGGAGCTTCACTGTATTTGTTCCCACAGGTCCTAATCCCACCTCTGGCAACATTTATCATCTTCCGGCCGATCAGGTGAGGAAGATTGATGCTCCGGCTGATGAGATGATGCGTTCCATTATTAGCTGCGGCGCGGGTTCATCTGAACTGCTTAAGCGCCTGTAGCGAATGCCTTGAGAGAACATTGATGGATATTCTTTGCAGCTGTCTAGAGTGAGACACCTCGTTTCCAGGGCAGAAAGTCATCCTGGCCGAGTTGAACCGAATTTGGGACGAAGCGCCCGCTCGCGGTTTCAATGATCATTTCAAGTAACAGGCTTCCCAATTCATTAATGGATGCTTCGCCGCGAATGATGCCTCCTGTATCAAAGTCGATCATGTCCGGCAGGCTTCTGTAAAGTTCGGTGTTGCTGGAAATTTTCAACGTTGGGGTAACAGGGTTACCTGTGGGTGTGCCAAGTCCAGTGGAGAAAAGTAGGATATTGGCTCCCGAGCCAGCCATGGCCGTTGTTGACTCGACATCGCTGCCCGGGGTACAGAGCAGGGATAAGCCGGGATTGCGGACCGGTTCCGGATAATCCAGCACATCGACGATCGGTGAGCTGCCGCCTTTTTTTGCTGCACCTGCCGATTTAATAGCATCGGTGACAAGGCCGTCACGGATGTTTCCCGGGGAAGGGTTTTCCCGGAATCCGGAACCGTGAGCCTCAGCGCGCGCATTGTAGGACTTCATCAGGCCGGCAAAGCGGGAAGCTAAGGCGTCGGTCTCGCATCGGTCGCAGAGGTCCTGTTCCACCCCGCAGAGCTCTGGAAACTCGGATAGGATGACTGAACCTCCCATTGCTGCCAGTAGATCCGCACAGTGTCCGATTACGGGATTGGCAGAAATGCCGGAAAATCCGTCTGATCCTCCGCATTCCATTCCAGCGCAGAGATGTGAGAGATGTGAGGGTATACGTTGCAACTCGTTGGCTCTTGCCATGCCGGCAAAGGTCTCGGTAATCGCTCGGTTAAGCATTTCGCGCTCGGATGGATAGCGTTGCTGCTCGAAAATCAACAGTGGCTTATTGAAATTAGGCGCGCGCTTGCCGATCTCCTCCTCCAACAGTGCCACCTGGGCGTTCTGGCATCCAAGGCTGAGCACGGTGGCTCCGGCGACATTCGGGTGGTTGATATATCCGGCAATCAACCCGCAGAGGGTTCTGGCATCATCGCGCGTGCCGCCACAACCCAGCCCATGGTCGAGAAACTTGATGCCATCAACATTTTTGAAGATGCGTTCTGCGGGTGGTAGCCCGGCATCGGCGCTAAGCTGGGTGAGCTCATCAATTTTTTTTCCATCCCGGTAAGCATCAACGAGTGCGTTTGCAAGGGAGCTGTAAGCATCTGCCCTTGAGTAACCAAGTGCCTTGCCCAGAGATGTACGTAGCATGTCGAGGTTTCTGGACTCGCAGAACACCAGTGGCACGACAATCCAGTGGTTGGCTGTGCCGACCCTGCCGTCATCTCGCAGGTAACCGTCAAAGGTTCGGTCATGCCACGGAGACGTATCGGGTTTTTTCCACACGCTTTGTGTTTTCTTGCCTGAATACTCAGATGACTTGTGGGTAATGTTTCCGGTGTGAATGAGGCTACCGGCGGCAATTGGCTGGGTAGCCGTGCCGACTGTGACACCATACATCTTTATGTCTTCTCCCTGACTAAAATTACGCCCGGCCAGTTTCTGTTTGGCCGGTATTTCTTCGGTTGTGCACAGTCCTTCCAATATTTCCGTGGCCTGCGTAATACTTCTCAGTGCGACGAGGATGTCATCAGAGGCGTCAACGCGGATGGCAGGAGGTGCTGGCATGGTTGCTCGAGCATCAGTTAAAATTGGGATACCGTCAATTAAACCGGTTAACGATTGTCAGGTCGCAGGTATTTTCGAAGTTTCCCATTGCAGTCACAGCATCGGGCATGTCTTCAATCCAAATGAATGATGTTACTATTGCCGAAGGGTTGATGGTTCCTTCTGCAATCAGGGCTAGCAGCTCCTGGTAGCCGTAAACTCCCGTGCAGTGGCTTCCGATAATCCTGAGCACACGGGCAATGACTTCATTCATGGGCAGGGGGGATTGGCCTCTTGCTTCAGCAATAGACCGATCTGAACATGCCTGCCTCCGGGCACAAGGCAACGAGTGGCTTTCCTGAACTGGACGACTTTCATGGATTTTCCGTGCCCATCATAAGGCGGTATTCGACAAGTTGCTCCTTGGGTATTGAGTTCATTTACCGGGCATGGTATACTCGGCACCGATGTCGGCCGAGCCTAAAGAGCCCGACTTCAGCGAGGCCTTCCAGAAAACTCGCAAGAGTTTGATTGAACGATTGGGAAACTGGGAGGATCAGAGGAGTTGGGATGATTTCTATCAAACCTATTACAGGCTCATTCGCAGCGTTGCACTCAGGTCCGGGCTGCGCGATGAGGAAGCCTCGGATGTTGTCCAGGAGACGGTGCTGTGCATCGCCCACCAGCAGAAGGAAGGCAAATATGACCCGAAGAAGGGATCGTTCAAGGCCTGGCTGATGAACCTGACCCGCTGGAGGATCACTGACCAGTTCCGCAAGCGCAGGAAGGATACCGCGATGTTACATGCCGCTTCGCCGGATGATTCACGTCATACTGCCGTGCTTGATCGCATCGAGGATCCTGATGGCCCGGCTATCGATAAGGTATGGAATGAGGAGTGGACAAAGAGCCTTAGAGAGCGAGGCCTGGCCATCGTCAAGAAACTGGTTTCCCCGAAACAATTCCAGATATTTGACTGTTACGTCATCAAGGGATGGCCTGCTGCCAAGGTGAAGGAGGAACTTGGGATAAGCTTTCCCCAGGTTTACCTCGCTAAGAATCGTGTGGGTGGAATTTTGAGGAAAGAGATCAGGAAACTGGAGAATAAGCTATTCTGATTTGACTGCCGAGGCGCCAGATATTCCTGATCATGAGATCATTCGCCGAATAGGCAAGGGTTCCTATGGCGAGGTGTGGCTTGGGCGAAGTGTTACCGGAGCCCTGCGTGCGGTGAAGGTGGTGAGCCGTGCGAATTTTGAGCTGGACCGTACCTTTGAGCGTGAATTTGAGGGGATCAAGAGCTTCGAGAAGGTTTCGCTAAAGCATCCCGGGCTTGTCAATATCCTGCATGTTGGTCGTAATAATAAGGAAGGTTTTTATTACTATGTGATGGAGCTTGCCGATGATCGTGCCGGTGGGCGCGATATTGACTCGGAGCAATATGTGCAGCACACCCTTTCATCGGAGATTAACAAGCGGGGGCGGCTGCCCATGGACCTTTGTGCCACATGGGGTGCGGTATTGGCTAGTGCCCTGGACCATATGCATTGCTCAGGTCTGGCTCATCGGGATGTAAAGCCCTCCAATGTTGTTTTCTTTGATGGTATTCCCAAGCTTGCAGACATGGGGCTGGTTGCTGCCAGTGGTCAGAAGACCTTTGTGGGAACTGAGGGATTTTCCCCACCGGAAGGGCCAGGTGAACCGGCTGCGGACATCTACAGCCTCGGAATGGTGCTGTATGAGATGAGTAGCGGCCACGATCGTCTGGATTTCCCAGAGATATCGGAATTGAAGAGAGATAAGGTTGAGCGGCGGAAATGGAAACGTATCAACACCATTGTGTGCAAGGCCTGTGCTCCATTGGCAAAGAACCGCTATGGAAGTGCTCGGGAGATGCGACAGGCGCTGGATGCTAGCTGTTCCGGGATTGCCGTTCCATTGTCCTTGCCGGCTAATTTGTTTCGCATTGCTCTATTCAGTGGAATCCTTGCGCTTATCGCCTTTGTTGGACGTAATTATGACCTTATTAAGGGATATTATACGGCAGGAAAGGCAGTGCAGCAGTTAATTGCTGTGGATAATGAATCTAAAGATGCTGTTACCCAACCTGTTATCCAACCTGTCACGCGACCGCCTGCGGAGAAGTTTGGCAGTGTGAAAATCAAGTCTTCCCCGACTGGAGCCAAAGTATACCAGATTATTGAGGGGGGAGGGCGTGAATTTCGTGGCTACACTTCACCGGATTATGTCGAAGCTGAGGTGCTTCCCGGAGAGGTTTCATTCATTATTGAGTTGGCCGATTACCGTTACAGTGAAGTGAGTGGCTTTGTTGTGGCAGGTGAAACTCTGAATCTTGACGCTGGTGAACTTGAGTTTTACAGCCCTCCGATACCCGGTAATGAGTGGCGCAATTCAATGGGCATGCTTTTTGAGCCCGATATTCAGAATCGCCATGTGGCGAGGCGACCTTTTACTCCGAAGGAATTTGAGCCGTTCCTGAATGCGCACCAAGGAACCGTCGACTTCCGTCGTGTGGCTGTGACTTTGGAGGGAGAGGAAGATTCCTGTCAAACTGTGATGGTGAGTCGCAAGACGGCTAGGGATTTTTTTGAGTGGTTGACTGCCCAGGAAAAGCGCAGCGGTCACTTGGATGAAGATCATTATTATGTCCTGAATAATGATGTGGTTTACAGGCAGGATGACGGGTTTACCGGCAGTGAAATCAAGGGGGATGATTTTGCTCTCTTTTCATCTGTGGAGGAGGTGAATTTTTCCAGTCTGTTGATTTCCTCGGAGCCTCCGGGGGCGGATGTATACATTGATGGGGAATTCATCGGGACAACGGGGACTGAGATACCGAAAAGATATCCGGGCGTTATTGAAGTGGTTATTCGCCTCGCCGGGTTTAAGCAGGAACTGGCAACTATTGAGTTGGATCCGGGGAAAGCACACAAGTTGGCTGTGACGTTGCGTGAGGATAATAGCGTGGTGTTCAATCGGAAATGGCTAAACGGCATGGGAATGGCTCTCCTTCCGCTCGGTGAAGGTGTCATGATGGCTGAACACGAAACACGTGTACAGGATTTTGATGCGTATTGTAAGTATGAGGAGATTAATTCCCTGCCACGACCTGATTTTAATCAGGAAGCGACTCATCCAGTGGTGAAAGTCAGTCGCAAGGACGCCATGGCATTCTGTGAATGGTTGAGCCTTAAGGAAAGGCAGGAGGAATTAATCGATGCTGATCATGAATATCGCCTGCCCACTGACCGAGAGTGGAGCATAGCCGCTGGACTCGGGCGTGAGCAGGGGGAGGCACCATGGCAACGTGATCTTTCGATCAAGGGAGTTTTTCCCTGGGGGGATCAGTGGCCCCCGCCGGCAGGCAGTGCCAACATTGCGGATCGCGCTGCCCGTCAATGGCTAAAGGAGGAGGGGCGGATACTCCCCGGGTTTAATGACAAGTTTGCCTCCACCGCTCCCGTCGGCAGTTTCAAGCCAAGTGCCAAGGGGTATTTTGACCTGGCGGGTAATGTCTGGGAATGGGTGCTTGATCCGTATGGCGGCAGGGAGGGCAACAAGTACAAGGATTGGTGGGTCGCGCGGGGTGGGGGATTTGATGCCGCGGGCAAAGATTTATTTTTATCCTCTTACCGCAACCTGCAACCACCTGACACGCGAGCAACGACTATCGGCTTCAGGATTGTGCTTGCCATCAAGGGTATCCGCTTGAAGGATTAGCTATTAGGAATTGTCATGGTTGAAGCTGAAATTGTTTATGAGGGTGAGTTGCGCTGCAGTGCGAAGCATGGTCCATCAGGTGCGGTGGTGGAAACAGATGCTCCCGTTGATAATCATGGGCGGGGCGAGGCATTTTCGCCTACGGACCTTTGCGCGGCGTCCCTTGGCTTGTGCATGCTGACAATACTCGGTATTGCAGCCGGAAAGGCCAAGGTTGATATCAGTGGTTCCAGAGGGCGCGTGACTAAAGTTATGAGTGGTGAGTTGCCGCGCCGTATTGCCACTATTTCAGTAGACCTGGAAATCCCCTTGCCGGCTGATCACCTGTCGCGAGCTGATCTTGAGCAGGCTGCAATGTCATGCCCGGTGCACCATTCTCTGCATCCGGACATTGAGAAAGTGATCAATTGGCAATGGACGGGCTAATCGCCGTTACGGGAAATGGCTTGAAAAAGCGGCCTTGAAAAAAGCTTAGTAGTTAAATATTTCTTCTTCTCTGAAGAAACGTTTCAGTTCAGCTTCTGCATTTTCGGGTGAATCTGATGCATGACAGATGTTGGTCATCATGTCGACCCCGAAGTCCCCACGGATGGTTCCCTTATCAGCCTTTGTTGAGTCGGTTGGCCCAAGAATTTCCCTGACCCGAGCAATGGCGTTTTCTCCCGAGAGGGCCAATGCGATTACGGGGCATGCCTGCATGAATTGCGCGATATTCGGAAAGAAAGGCTTGTCAGCGATGTGTGCGTAGTGTTCCTCCAGCAACTCAGTGCTGAGTTGCATCATTTTGATACCACGGATATTAAATCCTTCCGCCTCGTATCGGCTGAGTACTTCACCGACTAGGTTTTTCTGTACGCAATCTGTCTTGAAGAGGATTAATGTTGTCTCAATTGCCATGCTTTTTTTTTGGAGTTGGGCCATCTATGCCCCACGTCTGGGGAAGTGTCAAAGGATGGTAGACACAATTGTCCTTGGCGAGATGAGGGCAATTGCACAGGTTCTAGGTGAGTTATCACTTTTTTTCATGATTTGCCTATCAGGGGAGGTAGGTCTGTAACCGGTTGCGCCAGCCACGCAACCAGCGACTTTCATCAGTGGGTGCATTTTGAACGCGGCGGGTAAGGACGCGGTTTGCGGCGGTGGCGAATTCTTTTGGGGCAGAGGTTTTCACCGTCGGCATATGCATTTCCAGTAAGACTTGCAATAGGCCCCAACCTTGGCCCTTGTAACGTTCACTTTTTTTTGTGCCTTCGCCTTTAAAATTTACATAGTCCATCAGCGCGTATTTCCCCTTAGCACTGCCTGCCACGGAATAAAATCGATTCCCGACAGTGCCTCGCTTGTTGGCAGGAAGGCTTGCCAGCATTTTTGGAAGGGAATTTTCTAGTCGAAGGAGGATGAACTCCGCCTGCAGGGGAATTGTCATGTGTAGGAATTTTCGCAATTCAACCATAGCAGGCGAACTAATGGCTTTGTGAAATTCTTCCCGTGATTTCCAAGGGCAGGTCGGTCGTCTGACGATTTGCGGAACAGGGATGCCTCTTGAATGAATGAACTTGACTAGGGGAGGAAAACTTTCCTCAAAAGGTCCACGCTTATCGCTATGATACCAGATAAAGTGGCCGATTCCCAGCGAGGCAAAGTATTCCCCCTTATTCCAGCTCGTGAGACCGGCGATGGTTCCGGAACATTCATTGTTCCAGATCTGCTTACCAATCTCTCGGGCCTCAGTGCTCGAAATTCGTAATTTTGCTTTACCTGTATGTTGCCCTGTGAATATTTCAGGCTCTGGTGTGTCAGGTGTGCAGGATGTTATCAAAAAAATGACTGTCAATGACGCAAAGAATTTCCAGACAGGTATTTGATTCTGCATTATCAATGATAACAAAGCTTATATGTTCAGCAAGGGCGACCGCTTTTCTTGTGATCGAATTGTCTCTGGACAAATCAACGGGCTTCATTAGCCTAACCGCTCCAAATGATTGTTTTTGCTCCTCGTGAAAATAGCCCTGGGGAAACCCGTGCTGCGCTTACGCCCGTAACCGTTCAGCGGCTTGTCGGCATGGGTCTTGAGATACAGGTAGAGCAGGGTGTTGGTCAGAGATGTAACCATCCTGATACAGAGTATGAATCTGCAGGTGCAGAAGTGATTGAAGACCGTGATGCAGCCCTCGGAGGGGCGGATTTTGTCTTCCGTGTAAGTAAACCAGCTATCGGGGAAATCCCAAAGATCAAGCGTGGCGCTATCCATGCCAGCTTCTTGGATCCTTTTAATGAGCCTGAGATCCTGAAGGCAATGTCCGATGCCGGAGTGACGGCGGTTAGCCTTGAGATGATTCCACGCTCGACTTTGGCACAGAAAATGGATGCCCTTAGTTCCCAAGCCAATATTGCCGGATATACCGCTGTTATTTATGCTGCTGAGCGGCTCAATAAGATTTTACCAATGATGATGACGCCGGCTGGAACTGTTTCCCCGGCCAAGTTCTTTATTATTGGTATCGGTGTGGCAGGTTTGCAGGCAATTGCTACCGCCAAGCGTTTGGGCGCCCGAGTGACGGCATTTGATGTTCGTCCTGAGGCCCTCGAGCAGGCAGAGTCACTGGGTGCAAAGGCCTTAAGAATTGACCTAGGTGGAGAGACCGGTGGAACCGACCAGGGGTATGCCAGAGAACTGACGCCAGAGCAGCTTGAAAAGCAGCGTCACGAGCAGGGAAGGGTCTGCATTGATTCCGATGTTGTGATTACAACTGCCAAGGTCTTCGGCCGTAAGTCCCCCATTCTCGTCCAGCAGGATGTTGTTGAGCAGATGAAACCTGGAAGCCTTATCATTGACCTTGCCGCAGAGTCGGGTGGAAATGTCGAGGGTACCATTCTTAATGAGGAGGTGGTTACCAAGGGTGGTGCATGCATTGTTGGCCTAGGGAATTTTGAAGGACGGGCTGCAACACATGCAAGCCAGGTATTCTCAGCCAACCTGGGTAATTTTCTTGAGCATTTCTGGGACAAGGAGGAAAAGGCTTTTCGGATCGACCTTGAGGATGAAATACTTAAGGGGTGTGTTTTGAGCCATGAAGGTAAAATTGTTCATGAGCGTTTTAAAAATCATTAGACCTAAACTCGAAGACCAATGGAACTGATCTTGCTCCTGTTTACCTTCACGCTTGCCGCTTTTTTGGGATTTGAACTGGTTTCCAAGGTTCCCTCTCAACTCCATACTCCGCTCATGTCTGGATCAAATGCTATTTCTGGAATTACCATTGTCGGGGCGCTGATCGCGGCCGGTCAGATGGAGGGCAATCTCTCTAAATGGCTTGGTTTCGCGGCTCTAGTACTAGCAACTATCAATGTAGTAGGCGGTTATATGGTCACTGACCGGATGCTGTCCATGTTTAAGGCCAAGAAAAACGATTGATTGACGACACCGGGTTTTCACCTCGCTTCCTGATACTCCATGCAGTTTGCCATTAATATCTCCTACATTGTTGCCGCGATACTGTTTGTTTTCGGTATCAAGATGCTTGGTTCCGCAACAACTGCAGTCAAGGGTAACCGTATCTCTTCTCTTGGAATGTTGCTCGCTGTGGTTGCTACACTGGCGCGGAGCGGCCTTGGCTATGAATGGATAGCAGGAGGTATTCTTTCGGGCGCAGTCATTGGGTTTATTGCTGCCAAGCGTGTTCAGATGACAGGAATGCCAGAGCTTGTGGCACTCTTCAATGGTTTTGGAGGGCTTGCCAGCCTTCTGGTGGGCTGGGCGGAATATGAGAAGGCTAGGCCGGATTGGACTGCATATCTGCAGCTGGATGAGAACAGTGCAGTTCCTGCGCCTTGGTTTTCAGCGATTGTGATTGTCTTGGCCATTGTGATTGGGGGAATCACCTTTACTGGTTCCATTATTGCATACCTCAAGCTTTCCGGAAAAATTGGTGGCACGGCAACAGTGTTTCCCGGTCAGAAGATGCTTAACCTGTTGTTGATGGTCGGCCTTGTAGCTGTTGGCGCCTTATTTACTATTACTGTTGAGGGTGTCAATGCTCAGTTCCTTTTTCTTTCGACGGTGGCTCTTTCTCTGCTGATAGGTATGCTGGGAGTGATGCCTATTGGCGGTGGTGACATGCCGGTGGTGATTGCTCTTCTGAACTCATTTTCTGGGCTTGCCGCAGCAGCAGCTGGTTTTGTAATCAGTAATACCGTGCTCGTGGTTGCTGGATGCTTGGTGGGAGCCAGTGGCCTTATCCTGACAGTCATTATGTGCAAGGCGATGAACCGAACGCTGGGTAATGTCCTTTTTGGAGGGTTTGGGGCGACATCGGGAGGTGGAAGCAAGCAGGTGGAGGGAGAGATGAAAGGGATCAGTGTTGAAGATGCCTATTATGTCCTTGAGGCGGCACAGAGTGTCGTGTTTGTACCGGGTTACGGAATGGCGGTCGCGCAGGCACAACATGCCGTGAAGGAACTTGCCGAGATCTTAGAGCGTAATGGTGCCGAGGTGCGTCATGCGGTTCATCCGGTTGCCGGGCGTATGCCTGGACACATGAATGTATTGCTGGCGGAAGCGGATGTTGCCTATGAACAGTTGTGCGAGATGGATGATGTAAACGCGATTATTTCCACGGTTGATGTGGCCATTGTCATTGGTGCCAATGATGTGGTTAACCCGTCGGCGGTTGATGATGAGTCGAGTCCAATTTATGGCATGCCGATTATCAATGTGCATCAGGCAAAGACTGTCTTTGCGCTCAAGCGAGGACAGGGTGCCGGGTTTTCAGGCTTGGTCAACACCCTGTTTTTCCGGGATAACTGTCGCATGATTTACGGGGATGCAAAGGCAACGGTCAGTAGCCTTGTTTCCCAGTTTGACGATTGATTCGGATTGCCTGACGTCAGTCCCTTTGTTGCCGGCAGCGCTGAAGTGTCATTAGGGCAAAAGCGGTGCCATAGGGGCGGTGGTATGAATAAAGCGGGTAGTCCCACCAGCTTCCGTCTTTTTCCTGTAGCGGCACGATGATTGCTGCAAGTTGGCCCCCGTGGTGGGCGGCATTTTTACTGTCCTCGAGGTCTTCAAGGCAGAGTGCTGCGTAATAGTGTCCGTAATAGAAAAAATAACCCGCTACAGCAAACCAGCTTTCATGGGGGATAGGGCGCTTGCGACCGATGGAAAGCCATCCGTTACGCGCCCAGAGGCGGTCCAACCAGGTGTCGAGTACTTGATCGGTCACTTTTTTATCCCCCCAATACCTTAAGGCGATGTTGCATGCCTGTGAGCGCCCTAGGCTGCCACCGGGACGGTTTATGCCGGCCATCGGGCGCATTTTGAGGTATTCGCCATAGGCATAGGAAAAATCTGGTTTGCGCTGGCGTTTAATTGAGGCAACAGCACGCTGAACGAGACGGTCCGGGACAATGATCCCGATCTTGGCTGCATCCTTTAGTGCTACCAGTGCGGTGGCATTAGTGAAGCTGATCGATGATGATGAGGGTTGCTTGGTCTGATAGCGGAAATCGTAGTATCCCCAGCCACCATCAACACTCTCATATTTTTCAAGCATTCGGATCTGATGTTCGATTGCTTTCTTGATCTGAGATTTTCGTGCAATGTCCGTAGTTCTTTCATGCATGAGGGCAAGGGCAGTGATGCCGTATGAATGTCCCCACACATTGTAGATGGCATCACCTGTAGCCCGACGCACAGAACCTAAATTGGTAAGCATCCATTCTTCAGCCCGTTGGATGGCTGCGTCGACTTTCACATTTTCTTTTGACGAGTTAGTCTCGATCAGTGAGCTCAAACACAATGCGGTTACCGCGGCCCGAAAGGCGTGGTGGGCGCCGGGGACGGGCGCAAAAATATTCAAGCCCTTGGTGTTACGGGCTGATCCCCATGATCCGTCCTTATTTTGGTTGGTTAACAGGAACTCGCCTCCCCGCTGTATCGCGGAATTTATTTCATCAGGTGTAGGTGGCTTACGGGTGGCTACCTGTTTCTCCTCGGCGTAGCAATCAAACGTACATGAGAGGGCAAGCATAGCCATCAAGGCAATGAATTGCAGGCTGGTAATGCCTGCTGAAAGTGCTGGAATTTTCATGGGGGCCCGATGGGGATGAGGAGAGCGGCTTATTTGGTGGTCACCTTGTCGCCTTCATTTAATCCCTTGAGGATGACAGTTACCTTGTCGTTTGAGGCTCCCTTTTTTACTGTCTTCCGCTGTTTTTTCCCATCCTCCATTACCCATACGCTGCTGCCTTGAATGAGGTTATTGGGAACAGTGATTACCTTTTCATACTCGGCAGCAGTGACTTTCACTTTTGCCTTCATACCCGGGAAAAGTTTGCGGTTTTGGGCCTGTTTCCCGACATCGGTCGAAAACTGTGCTGAGAAAGTGCCAGGGATGTAGCTTACCTGGGTAATTTCAGCGTTAATTTTAAGCTTTGGGTTTGAAACTGGTATAGCCGTTGCCTGTAACCCGGTCTTGAGATGGCCAAGTTTCTCCTCGGGTACGGCGGCAGCAAGGTTGAGTGAACCTGTCTCGGTCACGGTCATAAAGACCTCGCGTGGGGCCAGTTTCCCCCCGGGGATCAATTTCTTGATAATTGTGGCGGCAGTGACCCATTGGCCTCGCCTGCTGAACCCGTAATAGACGATACCATCAGCAGGTGAGCGCACATCAAAGGATGCCAGATCGGCCTTGAGATTTTTGAGGGCCTTTAATGCTTTCGCCCGGTCGAGGCGAGCCTTTTCAAGAGCATGGCGTTTTTGCTCAAGGATTCTTGGCAGGCTCTGAATGGTATAGGAGTAATTGAGGTCATTCGTCTCGGCATCCGTTTTTCTGGAATCCTTCTGCCTGGGTAAGGTGACTTGGATATCACGGTCAATGCGCATCTTTGCCAGACGGAGATTTTCAGTGGCGCGTTCAAAGCTGTTTTTGGCTCGTCTCAGAACGATTTCCTCAGTCTCTTCCGTTAGGTCATCAGCTTCATACATTTTTTTCAGCTGCTCATATTCCTCCTTGGAGTATTCGTAACTCTGCTCGGCAAATTGAATGCTTTTCCGGGCGGCTCGCACGGCTTCGGCGTGAGCGGTGTTCTCGTAATATTTCCAGTTTTCTTCGGCAGCGTTTTTATTGCGGCGCGCCGTAGCAAGTTGCACGGGAGTGGTTTGCTGAAGAGCGGTAACTTCTGCTTCAGCAATTTTTAAGGCAAGCCTTGCAGCGGGTTCTCCAAGTTCAATTTCTTCGATGGCCTTTGCCAGCTTCTCCACGTCGATGGTAATAAGTTTGTCCCCTTTTTTCACCCGTGTTCCGTGAGGTACTGCAGAAAGGACCGTCATGTCAGCCCAAGCTTTAGGGGTTAGGCTGATTTTGTGTTCCTTGTCAGCAGGGGAGGCAAACAGGGCATCGAGTTCGACTTCGATCTTGAATGGCGCCGCCTTGGCAATGTGCTGGGTCGGAGCCGGCTTTGCTTTTTCCTCCTGAGGTTTGGCGGGTTCGGGCTTGGCCTGTTGTGCGTTGATGATGGGTGTAGACAGCGCAAGGAGCGCCGTCACGGACAATGCGTGTCGGTGTTTCATGTTGTGTCTCGGGTCAAGAAATACCGTGAAGCTATGTTAAGGCGACACGGGGTGAACAGTTA
>Ga0115011_10001235_pt1 | contig 18627 bp, 16 predicted proteins | sample TroAtlMetagenome_2_FD_88705 | JGI IMG/M metagenome (GOLD analysis project Ga0115011, IMG submission 88705) | Marine eukaryotic phytoplankton communities from Atlantic Ocean - Tropical Atlantic ANT8 Metagenome | ecosystem: Environmental > Aquatic > Marine > Oceanic | place: Tropical Atlantic...
AGAAGAATTGAAGGAAGAAAATCAAGCAAATGAACATGATGAATTTGACACTACTTATTCAATTTGGACTAGAAAAAAATAAATTTAGAAATATCAAGTTTCTCAAATATTTTTTTGGAGATAGAAAATTGATTCTAGTATATTTTCTGTCATTATTTCAGCCGTTTGATTTATCTGATTGTGGTTGATATTAATCTCTCTGCCTTCCGGAGATCTTCCTGCAGCCCAGTTAGATGAGCAAGCTAAAGCAATATGTGGAAATTTTGTTTCTGATATTAGTCTAGATTCTGGTCCTAATGTCATTCCAACTACATCTGTACCCAATTTTTCTAATGCATCTATTTCTGCTGGACTTTCATATTGAGGTCCAACACATTGTGCAATTATCAGACCTTTGAGTTTTATTCCTTGGATTTTATTAAGAATATTTTCACATATTTCATTATATTTAGAATTAAAATGGGAAGTTCTATCTGAATGAGATGCATTAGTATCATGGAATGTCCATGGCATTTGAGTTAGATCTATTATATCTTCAATTATTCCAATTTTTCCGGGTGGGAATTCCCTAATTAGAGAACCTACAGAATTTATACTAATGATTAGATTAGGATTGCAACTAGAAGCGGCAAAAACATTTGATCTATGTTCAATCATATGTGGAGGGGTACGTGAGTTTTCATCAGAATGATGTCTATCAATAAAAAATATTTTACCATTGGGATTTTGAACAATCTTCAATGGGACTTCTCCCCATTTTGAATTCGTTTTTACTTCAACTATTGTTGAATCTTTTTTAGATGCGGCAATTTTGGCTAGATTAATCATTCCAGTTCCACAAAGCACCGCAATGCGGGACATAGTATCACTCCATCAGTCTATCAATTAAGTCTGATTTTTTACCTGAAACCGGTTTTCCGGCCTCTTTTAATAGATTTTTTAAATCTGGAACTGATAATGAATTATATATTCTATTAAGAAGATCTGGTTTTGTTCCTTTGGAATCTAGTCCTAATGTATCTGCAATTTTTACTAACTCTGCCTTTAATTTACTCTTTAAATCATTAAGTGAGATTTCTTCTTCGGTACTTTCCTCTTTTGAATCTTCAGTATCTTCGTCAGATTCATTTTCCAAAACCGAATCATCAGATTCATCTTTTATATCCTCTTTTTCTGGTTTTGATTCTTCTTCTGATGTATCTTCTTTTTCTGGTATTGAATCTTCTTCTGATGTATCCTCAATCATCTCAGAATCTATTAATTCACTTTCTCCTGTATCTAGAGATTGTTCTTCTTGGGCTTTGATTTCTTCAAGTGTGGGGCCTTCATCGATGAGGACACCTGATTGAATAAGTTCACTTTTCTTGAAAAATGCAGAACGTACAGGCTGAACCTTGGTTACTGCTGTAGTAATTAGCTTCTCAAGAGTGCCATCAAGCAATGCTTTCTGTATTGAAAGCCAAGTTGAACTAGAGCAGAATTTGATAATTTCATTTCTTACTACCATTCTAGACTGTTGCTTTTGACTTGATTTCGCTCTAGATCTAGTAACGATGAAGGGTTTCAATCTGATAAAATAACCATCTTCGGTAACTAAATCTACTGTATCGTCAATTTTTCCCCTTTCTCTGCGAATTTGTCTTCTCTCAAAGTCTTTCATTACTGCATGGCCAACAAATTCAGTAAGGGCATCAGATCCTATTACGTTGTTTACTCTAAATTTAATTTTAATATGCATTTTTGAGAAATCGCCATCCAACTCATTTTGCATAATTTCATATTTTCTGCCAATTATCATACTTTCATCTTCGGCAAGAGTCTCTCCAATCTCTTTGAAAGACCAAGGATTTCTTGGAGCCCTTATCTTATACCATCTCTTGGCTTTCCATTTGTCTTTCTGCTTTCGAGCTGCTGCTCTTGCTGCTGCGCCTTTAGCCATTTGAAACGTCTCCATATATATCGAGGGCTACCTCGTATGCGAGCCGTCCGACTTAGAACCAGTATTTGAACGAAATGCAATAAAAGCTGCATATTGCGGGTACAAATTGAAGTGACTATTCTTCCCCCGATAATTATGGGGCTACACAGAGGAGTATGGGAAGTCTATGCAAGTGCAGTAGATGATGTAGAATTAATTACAGATTCATTGAAGTGGCTCAGTGGAAATAAACCACAAATAGAAAAAAAACAAGAAAAATCTGTTTTTGGATCAATACAAACTATACTTAAATCGAGTATGAATTCCAAGGATGCCAGATTGTCATTAGCTAATCTATCAGAGGAGAGTAAGGAAAAATTGAGAAAGAACAATGAGATTGAACGGAGAATTGATGAACAAAAGAATTTTCATATCAGAATAAAATTATCAGATTTAGTAATGGGCATTGTAAAACTGTCTGAAAAAGAAGAAGACGTGATTGTGAAAGGAAAATTCAAGATTGAAGCTTATCCTGGAGATGATTTGGTTTCGAAGATTAAAGATATCATAGAAATAAACAGAAAATAGTTAAGGAATTATACAAGTCTTCTTAAATTACCTCTAACTAGCCTATTATATGACACACGTAGTTACAAGTGCTTGCGTAGATCACAAGTATCAAGATTGTGTGGCTGTTTGCCCAGTTGAAGCATTTAGAGAAGCTGGAAATTATTTAGTAATTGATCCTGATGAATGTATAGACTGTGCAGCGTGCGTTCCAGAATGCCCGGTTGAAGCTATTTTTGCTGATACTGATTTACCCGATGAAGAAGAATCTTGGTTGGATAAAAATGAAGAAGAATCTCCAGACTTACCAATTGCCGAAGGAGATTCTCCTGTCCTAGGTGACTGAAATTAACATTATTCAAATAGGTTCATCAATGAAGCCATAGAGGGGATAACGTGTCGGTAAATTTCAACCTCGAAGATTTTAGGCATGGAACAGAACTACTCAAGAGAGGATTTGCTAAGATGCAAGAAGGAGGTGTCATAATGGACGTTGTGACCCCAGAGCAGGCTCAGATTGCGGAAGATGCTGGTGCTACTAGTGTTATGGCTTTAGAGAGAGTTCCAGCAGATATTAGAGCTGATGGTGGAGTAGCAAGAATGAGTCATCCGGATCTAATAAAAGGAATTTTAGAAACTACAACTATTCCAGTAATGGCTAAAGCGAGAATTGGTCATGATGATGAAGCTAGAATTTTGGAATCTTTAGGAGTAGATATGATAGATGAATCTGAAGTTTTGACTCCTGCAGATCCATTTTATCACATTCCAAAAAACAACTATACAATACCATTTGTTTGTGGTTGTACCAATTTAGGTGAGGCAGTTAGAAGAATTGTTGAAGGGGCTGCAATGATTAGAACAAAAGGTGAAGCAGGTACTGGAAATGTTGTAGCTGCAGTTCAACATGCTAGAATTGTTGCAGCTGAAATAGATCTAATTTCACGTTCCAACTCACAAGAGTTTGAAACTATAGCATCTACCATAAGCAATGGTTTTAGAAGAATCGAAGAAAAATCTGAACACTCTCTTACTGTTGTAGATACCCCTTTCGGAAGTATTAATGATTTACATGCGAGTGTTATGGAAGTTCTAGCAGAAATAAAAGAAATGCGAAGATTACCAGTAGTTACATTTTCGGCTGGTGGCATTGCAACTCCAGCGGATGCTGCATTACTCATGAATCATGGAATGGACGGAGTTTTTGTGGGATCTGGTATTTTTAAATCTGAAAATCCCACCACTACTGCAGAAGCCATAGTATTGTCTACACATCATTATAATAATCCTGAAAAAGTAGCTGAAGCTAGTGGAATGATGGCAGGTAAGCCAATGGATGGTTTAGAATTAGAGAAATTAGACGTACGTATGGAAGAGAGAGGGTGGTAAATCACCTATTTCTATTTCTAGATGTTCCAAGTCGTCGTGTTTTCCTCTTTTGTGAGTTATTTGTTTTTGATATTTTAGATAAATCAGGAGTAGAGCCTAACGTTACAGATCCATCTTTCATCAGTTTTTGAGTCAAAGAATCCGCTAATTCTTCATCCTCATCTGGAGTCCGTAGAGCATCCCTAACAGATTGGTTATGATTAATTATCAATTGTTTTCTTTCTTCATTTTGTGCTTTAATGGCCTCTCTTATTTCATTTACTTTTGAAAGCATATCGACTACAACTGAATGTATTTCGTCTGCTTTCTTACGATGCTCGATAAATGATTCATGAAGTCTGTCACCTTCTCCTCTAATGAAATCTCTTTCTTCCAACATCGGTTTTATGTTTGACCAAATTTCATCTGCTTCTTTGTGTTTTTCAATCATTAATTGGTGCTCACTATCGGATTCTGATTTTAATTTCTGAATAGATTGTTCCAAATCACCTAAGTCAACCTTAATTAATTGGAATTCCTCAACTGCAGGTAAAAGTTCATCTTTTCTAGATATTAATGATTTAAGTCTCTTTAATAATTTATTTTCCTTTTCTAGAGATAGTCGGCCATCAGTCATTATCTTTTCTTCTATTCTTTCTATTTCACTTACTGTTTCGGATAGTTGTATCAAAATTGATTTGCCGGGTCCATCTTCCCTTTTGCCTCTTTTCTGATTAATAAAATCTCTAATTTGCTTTTGAATTGCGTCCCTTCTAGATTGATGAATTTTAGCTTGATCTCTAGTTTTTTTCTGTTCTTCCATTAGATCTCCGATTTTTTTTCTTAATTCAACACCTTGTTCTTGCACGGCATTTCTAGAGTCGGCAGATCTTTTTGCGGATTCATTATGATTATCTCTTTGATTTCTTAATCTGGATAATTTAGTCTCCATTGCATGTAGTCTAGAACTCAAATCGTCACTACTCTGCTCATCTTTCTCCATGGGCATGCGAAAGGTATTGAGTTATTGAAACGAACTAAAGTCCCAATAGTGAAGAAATGAAAGGAATTATTGGTGAAAGTATGGCTAAACCAGCACCAATCATGAATAGAGCCCCGGTTGTCATTCTAATTCTTGTTAGTAAGTCAGACCTTACTTGTACAGTTAGAACCTTCCCCGAAATTAGATTTCCCTCTGAATCTTCCAGCCTAACGGTAACTGTCGCTTCTCCCATTGTTGAGGGAATTAAACTCTGCCAGATAATTCCAGAATTTAGTACTGCTTCTTTCAAGTCGAAATATAAAAATTTTCCATCTGAAGTATTTGGATTTATTCTTAATCTGTAAACACATTCGTTCGGCCTGAAGTCCGGAGTTTGTACTCTCAGAATTAAATCTCTTGATTCAATACCATTATTTAGAACATATGCAAATAAATTTGCCTGTCCTAGAGTTAAGTTTTCCATATCTACATCAAACCAAATATCAGAATTTTGATTATTCGATATACTCGCTCTTAATCTATCGTGCAATCTAAAAAATGGTGCGCAACGATTTCTTGCATGCATAAGTAACCTATCTAGAGTTTCTTCGCCCAATTCTGGATGATTGAATATTTTATCCAGAGTATTTGAATCAATTAATTGTTCTAGTGCGTTTCTGAATTCTTCTTCATCAATTAGTCCAGTCCTATGCATATGAAGAAATTGAAGAAGATTTTCTTGTAATGTTGATAGAGTAACTCCACTTTTTAGATTTTCAGAAAAGGAGCTAACATATTTTGATAATCTGACTGCTAAAAGGGGATCAACTTGAGGTCTTATGACGTCGGTGAATGGTTTATCCAATAGTGCTGGGTGAATTGGTGGTGAGAAAGCATCAAGCAGCCCCCATGGCTTTACTGTATTCATTCTTGGCCTATTTGAAACTAAATAGACACTTTGGGCTGATAATAATGCGCCAGTAGAGAGGGAAATCAAAACCTCAACATATGGCACCCCTTCCTCGGTAGAAAACCAAAATGTGGCGCCAAGAAGTATTGTTGAGATGACCATTAATGTAGTAGTAATATTCAACTGACTTGAAGCTCCTGAGATTACTGCTTTCATCTCTGCATATCCGTGAGCTGATTTGAATGTGACTCCTGACTTGGTTATTTCCTCGGTTTCTAATTTGAAAATTTTATGAGTGACCCATAAAAGATAATGAAGAATAAAAAGAAGTAATAAATTAGCTATCATAATTACTAACGACAGGGCATAAATAGCAGAAACGAAGGTTGAATCTGAAAATATATTTTGAGTAATCTGATCCCACCAAATTGGATCTGCGGACCTGAAAGTTTGAGCCAATCCTAACATAATTAGGACAATTAAGGGAAGAAATAAAGTTAGTCTAACTCCACTAGTAATCAATAAATCATCAAGTCGGGTAAGAATCAATTCCCTATTTTTTAGTGATTTTTTAATTTCCTCATTTGATATCATTTTAGGGGTTTCCTCGGAATCGATTTTAATTTCGGGTGCAGAAGGAACTTCCTGTAATATAGAATTAAGTGAATTTAAATCACTATTTTGATCATAATTATCATCTAGTTCTGAATTTTCGATAATTTTATTATTAGTATCTTCGTTTTCAAAATTTATGTTTTACACCCCCTATTCTATTAAACTCACTAATACCGATTGCCCTAAAGATGTTGAGATTTTAAAATTCGCCCCGTCGCAATAATATCCTCTCTCTGAGTATTCTATTATTGAGTCTACTTTTATTCCTGATTCAGCAATAGTGATTTTATCAACATCATTAACAATGATAAGGGAAATAATTCCTTTACTATTTAGTGGCATATTAGTAATTGGCAAGATAGTACCGAAATTTATAGATTTAATATCTCTGTCAATAAGTGGTATTTTTTTGCCATCTACAGATTTTTCTGGATAGCCTAATAAATTATCGATTGCAATTTCTAATTCTTCATTTATTGAATGTTCCATACTACAGGCAATTGATTTGTAATCTCCCCTGAAGCCTATGACCTCTACCAAAAGTAATTCCAATAATGACTCTCTACGTTTTATTCTAGCTCCATAGTTAAATCCAATAGGAGTAAGTCTACAACCTTTATAGGAAATATATGTTAACATATTCCGTGATTCTAACTTTTGTATCATCTCAGTGGTTGATGCAGGACTGACTTCCATCAATTTTGCTAACTGTGTTGTTTTGACTATAGCATCTGGCGATTCATAAAGAATTTCAAAGATAGTTTTGAGATACATTTCTTCTATTTCACTAAAATTCATGATAACTAATCTCCTTTCTCTGCTAAAAATTCGGTCTTACATACAGGACATCTAGAATTTACCGGCCTTCTGTCGATTGGTACTCTGAGTTTCTGATTGCATTGAGGGCAATCGAGTAAATCCTCATTAGATCGAGAAATGGGAATTTCGGTTGTTTCATTATTCTTTTTATCTTCATCCTTAGATTCTTCTAATTGTTTATGATTGAATTGTTTTGTGCATGAAGGGCATTTTATTTGTCCATTGTGGTCTGCTGGCACTCTTAGAATTTGTTCGCAAAAAGGGCATTGAATTTCTATTTTTATTTCTTCTTCTTTTTTCTTTCGACTTACTCTAGTCTCCCTCAATCCTGTATCAGAAGTATGAGGAGTTCTAACAGAAATAGTTCCCCAAATCAATCTTGAAGCCAAAACCAATGAAATTCCTGAAATAATGCCTATAGCTAGTGAACTAATATCTACTGGTGATTGAAATTCTTCTTCTTCAACGAATGATTCAACTGAATAAGTTGATTCTGAAGATTCAGATTCCCTTGCAGAACCTACAGTCCAGATAAGTTTGAAATCTACTATTTTTTCATCTGGCCAATCTGCAATCTCAATGGTGCCCGAGTAGGAATTACCTGGAGCAATTGGTGGAATTGATTGTTCGGAGAGGATTTGATTTGTTGATAAGTGCTGAATTCTAATAATACTGTTTGTAGATCCAGAGTTGCCAATATTTTCCAAAGAGAAATCGACTATAGCAGTAGTTCCCTTTAATGGATTAGATGGAGAAACTTTTTCGATTGATGAAATGGGCGAAACATGAGGATATGTAACTTCAATTGCTGAATGATTACTAGAATTGATATTTGATTTCCAACCATCAGGAGCCAAATTAAATTCGACAAATTCTATTTGTGGTTGACCTAGATTGATGGACATCTTTCTTATGCCCGGATCTAATTGCGAATTAATAGATTGGAGTGTAAATTTACTATTTTCTAAGTAACCTATGACTTCAAAGATAACTTCTCTATTTTTGCCTGGTGAAAGAAACGTAGAATATTCAATTTCTAATCCTTCAGAAATTGACCATTCCAGTGAATCTATTGATATATCTACAATCTGAGAATCTAGAACATTTATCTCAAATTGTCCGGAAAGTGACTCATTAACTATTCCGTTCTCACTAATAATCCACCAATTAAAAACATTTTTTCCTAGATTAGATGCTGTAGAAACAACAAACATCTCTTTGCTTGAACCAGAGCTAATGAATTCTGATTGACTTTGAAATTGTTCTTTTGATTGATTATTTTCGATAAATAATATTAAATTTCCAGAATTATTTCCTTGATTTGATACTAAAATAGATGTTTTGAAAGTATCTCCGAAATATATTGGTTCGCCGGTAATAGCGATTTTTTCCGTTCCCGCGGAGTCGAAATAAGCATTATTATTTGATTGGAAATAGTATTTTTCAGAAGTAATATTTAACTCGATATGATTATTATTGGATAGGAAAAATGCTGAAAGAGCTAGTATTATAATAACAGGAAAAAAATTTCCTGAATTGATTTTGCTTTCTCTCATCATTCATTCCTGTAAATTATACCGTATCAATGAAACCCATAAAAGCGCTCCATAGTGGCATTTAATGCATAGATTACTCTCGGCGGGACAGAATGAACAATGATGACTTGATGGCAGTAAGGCCAGATGACTTGGCTCATGCCTTGCTAAATAGAAGAAAAATACTCAAAGATAGCTTGCCAGGGGTTATTAGAACATTAGAAGCGGAAGATGAGGTAATCAAACCTCGATATGATAGAAGTAAGGAAAGATTTGAAAAATTAAATCAAAAAATTAAGGATTTGAAAGAAGTTAGAGATACGTGCCAGAATGGTGCTACGGAAATTCTAAATTCAATAAAACAAATAGAAGAAAGATTAACTGAAAGGGGAAAAATGATTAATCTTAATCCAAAATGGAAGCGAGAGAAAGTAGAAAAAAGCCTGGAATTGTTAGAAAAAAATATTCAAACTCGAGCATTGGATCAAATTACTGAAAGAAAAATGCTCGAAGAGAGAAAAAAAATAATTGATGAAAATGAAGCATGGCTTAAAAATAGAAAAAATGCGAATCCCGATATGTTAGAATATATTGAAAAAAGGAAAGAAATGTCAAAATTATTTAAGAAAGCGGATAAATTTCATCGGGAAATGATAGTCAATGTTGAAAAGGCGCAGCCACTATATGAAAAACAAAAATCCGAAAGTGACGAATTGAGGGAAATTAGGAGTCAACTTGATAGAGCGAGAGAATTGCTATCACAATCGGATAAGGCAATTGATCATTGGGAAAGGAGATTGAGTGATGGTTTTGATGATTTAGGACCAGGTTTTCCAAACTTGTTAGAAAATATGAGTAGAGTAGAAAATGGTAAACCATCTTCGTTTGCTAAGAAAGTAAAAAGAAAAAAAACCGAAGGAGGGTCATCAGATGACAAATAGAAAAGAATCATTGAGAGGTGAACTTGATGGTATGTCGAAGAATCAAATCCAAGATTTATTTAGATCTAAAAAAAGAGCAATATCGACAATAAATAGTGAGAGTAGTGAATTGAGAATTGAGAGGAAAAATAATGTTCACATTGTTAGAACACTACGAACGGCATATGGAAAATCTATTTCATCAAATAAAGAAAGAATGGAGTTGCTGAAGGATTTTAGAAAAAAGAGAGATGAAATCAGAAATTTGAAACAAAAGAGAGATGAAATAAATGCCTGCGTCCCTCCTCCTAGCGATATATTATTTGAGTGGCTATCCAACACATACAGTAAACTTACTACAATTGATAACGATCTAACCGGAATTGATATGTTAAACAGAGAATTGGGTTCTTTTAGTAGATTTTTTGAATTGCAGGCAGCCATAAGGAAAAAGAAAATTTCTGAAGATAATCATAAAAAATACGTTGAGGAAATTAATGAAATTAAGATAATTTCTAAAAAATTAGATAGTCAAAAGGAAGAAACGGAAAATACAGTTTCGGAAATGGTACAGGGCTTAGAAATAGAAGAAAACTCGGTAAATCGTAAAGAAATTAGGCAAATAAGTAATAGAATTTCGAAAATAGATAAGAATTTAGAAAGGTTAGATAAACAAAGGAAAGAAGAAAAAGACGAATTAAGGATTATTGAATCATATAAGAATAAGAAAAACAGTAATTCTAGAATTTTAAAAATATCTGAGTTAAAGAATTTAGCATCCAGTGGAGGGAGTTTGAGTACTCACGAAATGGATGCAATCTTAGACTCAGGGCGGTTATCGAAACTGAATATAGAAGAAAATAAAAAAGATATTTATGCACAGGTCAAAAATAGGAAAAATAAGAAGAAAAAGAGAAAATTAGGAGTTTCTAGAGTTGGCGGTAGAAGAGGTAGTTTGGCCTCAAAAAGAGACGATTGAGGGTAAAATCATCAAATAAATTACTATGTACTTAAATGGCCGTGTAAATTCGCAAGATTGAGGGAAAGCTTTGGGACTTAATGAGAAGTTACTTTCAGAGCTTTTTCTACCACTTACTGACTCAGTTAGTTTGAAGCTTGAAGAACGGAAAAACCAGAGGGACAATTTGAATCAAGAAGTTAGAATTCATTTGAATAAAAGGAATGAAATCAATAGGCAAGTCAAGGAATTAATTACTGAAGTGCAAAATCAAAAAACCATTAGAGACGAAGCTAACTCGAAAGTCCGGAATTTGAAGGATATTAGGCTTGAGAAATCCAATCACTTAAAGGAATTAAGATCTGGATTGCGTAAGAAAATTAAGGAAAATAGTAACTCAATTCAATCCAAAAGGAAGGGGAGACCGTCGAGCAAAATTAGAGCTGATATGGATAAGTTTGAGAGAAAATATGAAACAGGCCAGATTTCTTCGAAAAAGGAGAAGGATTTTTTCTCTAAAATGAAGAATCTTACACGAGAACTGAAAGAAGCTGTAGCTTATGAAGAACAGAGTAGTTCTTTAGCATTGAAGGAAGTAAGGAAGGCTGAAAAGAATCAAGAGGATGCACATAAGTCTGTGGAAAAGGCGGTTGATAACGCTCAAGAAGCGCATGATTTGATGATTGAATTATCAGAAGAAGTTGATCGATTACGCGGATTAGCTAATACAGAGCAAAAGAGTGTTACAGAAACTAAAAAGAAGGCTGACAAATTACATAACCAATACATTGTTTCATTGAGATGCATTCACTCAATGCAAGATATGATAAAAATTTACGAATCTAAGAAAGATTCCAAGAAAGGAACTGAAACTGTAGAAGTGACAGAATTAATGGATAAATTGATGTCGGGAGATACATTATCTACAGATGAAATTATGTCCTTACAAAGGAGCTAGGCAATTCATAAGTCCTTCCATTTATCCCATTTAGGATTTTGTGGCCTGAATTTTCAATAATCCATGCAGGGAAGAAAATTTTATTGGAATCTAAAATTGCTGAATTAGGTTTGAATTGCCATTTTTCAACGAGTATACTTTTTACTATAGATTTATCATCAATTAGAGTGTTTTCACGCCTCTTTACTTCTAGTATTTTGATTATTTTCTTGATAAATATTTCCCTTTCACTCCAATTCTCTAATTCTGGACTAATTATTCTAAGTGAGGGGGCGTCAATTAAATCTTCACTATTATTGAACAGTTTAATTTCATTGGACCAAGGGTCTTCTAATATTTCCCACTCTCCTTCTTCTGTAGTGTTATCGGGACCTTCAATAATTCCTGATATTTTCCAAAGTTTCGCTTCCAATAGTATTGGCATCATATTAGTAACATCTAGACCTCTATGAGATAACCAGATATTAGGATTAATTTGTGGTCGAAATACACTATTTTTTTTCTCTAATACGTGTTGATTTGAATCTAGTGAGTAATTTTGGGTCTCGATAACTTCAATTTTATTTGCCTTAATTTTTCCAGATAATACGGAATCTCCAATCCATCTAGAAAATTCGGACGGACCCCAAAGAATGACATTGTGAGACGTTGAATTGAATTGATTGAAATCGAAATTTCTTTCACTTATAATCCAATGATTGCCGGGCGTAGAATCTAGACTCCACCTCTCTATTTCATTGTATGATACAGACAACAATCCGGATTTAATATGCCAGATATACACATTTTCTATTGAGAAATCAAACAATTCAGAGATTTTTTCGGCCATACCAATAAAACAAAATTCTCCTATATCGGAGTTTTCTGAAGAATCAAATAATTCAATCTGGTCGAATGATAGAATTGCCTTTATCGCATCAATCACGAATCCGGGGATGTATTTCTAATCTTGAATAAAACCCTAGTTTTTCCAAAAAAATGTTAATTTTGTTACTAAACGTTAGAAGTCAACTGAGATAAATCGCTTTGACCAGAATCAATAACTCCTATTGCGCTCACTGGAAATGGCTTTCCACAAGCAGCGCCAAGCTGACGATTAACCATCATTACTTGGTGAATGATCAAATCTGGATTGGAAGTTCTTAAGTCGTTAATATATTGTTCTGGGCAATTTGCAGCTAATATTGCAATCTTCACTTCACCTTTGTCACAAGCTGAAGATGTTTGGCGTTGGCCAAATAGGATTTTTCCTGAAGAAATACCTTGTTTTAGTTGTCGAGCTAAATCCATTTTTTCACCTTTATTTTACTTCCTCTGGAATATAGAATAATTCTACGCTTCCAGTACCTAGAGCAACTGGTTGTCCAACAATAATATTCTCAGTGACGCCACTTAAATCATCTCTTTCTCCGATAATTCCTGCCTTCAACAAGTGAGTTACGGTTACTTCGAATGCAGATCTAGCTAGTATCGAGTGTTTAGTTCCGCTAACTCCATGCCTTCCTATAGCTCTAACTTCGCCCCCGGTAGTCATAACATCTGAGACCATCAGTAAGTGCCTTACATCCACTTCTAATCCTGCTCCATCAAGTGTATCCCACATTTCATTTATGATAGCTTGACGGGCAGCTTCGATTCCCAAATAATCATGTATCTCATTGATATTATTGGTATATGTTCTAGAACGATCGATGCCAGCAAATTCACTAACTTTACCTAAATTAGAACCAATTGTAGAAATATAATATTCTCCAGTATTTCTATCTGGACCTTGTACATTTGCTCTAGAAATTCCAGGCAATCCTTTCAAACGGAGTTTCTTTATTTTATCTTCAAGTTGAAGTAATGCTGTATATGTTGGTGGGTCAGTGGCTAAATTAGCTAAATCATCTTCTTTAACAACTCCCGGTATTATTTTGAGTGATTTTGGTTTATCGTCGTTATCGGCATCAACATACAACCTCAGAGCTCTTGAAAGTTTATCTCTTATTTCCGCACCATTCATCTTTTTTAGGCGCATGTTAGCTGTACTAAGTTGAAGACTGATGTGTCTTTGAGCTACATCGACATCAATCGTTGCTATATCAGTAGCAGTTGTAGTCTCTATAGATGCTGCAATATCACGAACTAGTTTTTCATTTGTCTTCAGTGGTTTTCCTTTACTGTTTTCTTCGTCTAGATAGATTATCATTGTAGGAGTCTTTGGAACTTTTCTTGCATCCACGATTTCAATAATTCTTGGGAGTCCCTGGGTGACGTTGACTGTTGCTACACCAGCATAGTGAAAAGTTCTCATAGTCATCTGAGTACCTGGCTCTCCAATTGATTGTGCTGTTGTAATCCCAACAGCTTCATGCGGCACAGCTTTTGCATCATCAACAGATTTAGAAGCTGTAGCTACGATCTTCTTCGCATTAGCAGAAGAAATTTTAGATTCGCCTCTTTCTCTTATTCCTTGAGATAATTCATGTATCATAAGAGGAGTTAGAGAAGAAGAAGTTGATTCAGATACCTTCGATAATTCAATAAATATTTCGTCATCAGTATCGATATCTCTATGTAACTGAGTAATTTTATTTTCTCTACTATATTCCTCTAATGGCAAAGAACGTTTCATTCTCCTAGAACGAGAGACTGTTCTTCTACGAACTATGGTCTTCTGAGTTGCGTTAGCAGCAGCTCTAGCAGACTTAGTAGAATTTATCATAATTTCATGTATCCTCTGAGAGGTCCCTGAGTCAATTCCACAAATCTGAGCAATTTGACCCGGAGAAAGAATTTTTACGTCGTCCCATTTCTTATCATCTGCTAATTTATGGGCATACTCTTCTTCTATTCCCAAATCCATCAATTTCTTTTTTGTTGCACTCTTTACAACCATTACTTTCCACCTCCTAATACATCATCTAAAATTTGTCCAACATCGAAGGCACTGCCCTTTCTACTTCTAGCCGGATCTACTCCGTCTTCTCCATATTCGAATTGAATAATTCTATTAGCAGTATTTCTTACTGAAGCTTTAGTATCCTTTGATACTTTGAGGTCATCCATGGCATTAATTAATCTTCTTTGCATATATCCAGACTTACTCGTTCTGACCGCAGTATCAACCAAGGACTCTCTTCCAGAAACGGACAACATGAAAAACTCAGTAGGTTCTAGTCCACGTTTGAATGATGATGATACGAATCCCTTTTCTTTGGCTCCCTTGACTTTTCTTGGGAAGTGAGAGAGTACCCTCTCTTGATAACCTCTTTCTAATCTCTTACCTCTAACTTTTGGTTGGCCTATTGATCCGGCCATCATTGCTAAATTGTCCATTGAACCTCTAGCTCCAGATGTAGCCATCAATACTGCAGAGTTATCTTGACCGAGATGTTCTTTTGCTACATTACCAGTCTGTGCTTTCCCTTCATCTAGAATAGTCAGGATATTCTCTTCAAGAGTTTCAAGAGGAGTTCGTCCTGGCCTAGCTTCATACTTTCTTCCATCCTTACCAAATTTCTCTAATTCTGCATCTACCTTTAGACTCGCATCTATATTATAATCCTGAATTGCTTTCTTAGCTTCGGGTGGCAAGTCTTGATCATCTATGCCAGTAGTGAAGCCCATAGCCGTACAAATGGCAATAGTCATTTTTGTCATTTTATTAATGAATTCTGCACCTAGATCTGTTCCATGAGTTTGTACTACAGCGTCTAGCAATCTACCATCTTCAGCTCCGATTCCTCTTTTGTCAATAGCACCTAAAACATCGCCCTTAGAGACATTTACGATTTCTCCAGCTCTATTTTTGAAATTGAGTGAGAATCCTTCCTTCACAAGAAGGCTAAATACATCATTTCCGTTATATCCAATCACTCCATCTTGTTCAACTGCTTCTGGCAATTCTCCTGACCATCCCACTGAACTTAATACATCCATCACCACATGCTGCGGAAGGAATGCCTTGCCATGAGTTAGAAGATATGCACCAGAAATATGATCATGGATTCCACCAATTACACTACCTCCATATCGTGGAGAAATGATGTGTTCTTGTACTCTCATCAAAATTCGTGCTTCTGCTCTAGCTTCTTCACTTTGAATTACGTGAAGGTTCATTTCATCTCCATCAAAATCTGCATTGTAAGGGGTACAATCTGCAAGATTGAATCTGAATGTCTTGCCGGGCATTACTCTGATTTCGTGCACTAACATAGACATTCGATGTAGAGATGGTTGTCTGTTGAAAATAGCGACATCGCTGTCTATCAGGTGCCGTTCAACCACGACACCTGGTTTTGGATTTCCGTCTCTATCATAAGTACTCAATCTATCTTCAACATCTGTAGGGTACACATTACCATGTTCATCCTCAACTTCTGGACTTCCACAGTGTGGACAGCGCACTTCTAAATGTTCGGGCAAGTATTCATCTGGATTTTCAACTTCCCATCTCCACCTATTATGGATAATTGCATTAGGGTCATCTTTTGAGAGAGAATTACCATTGGAGTCTTCACCCTTTAGATTGGAAAGTGTGTTTTCTAAATCAACATCCCATTCGTCCAAAAGTTCGTCGGTAATTGGATCTCTTCTCTTTTGTTTTCTCAGAGCTAATCCTGGAAGGAAATTTGGAGCTGGTAAGACTTGATTTAAATCGGGCCTGTAACCAGCATATGGCTCTTCGTCACTTCCAGAATGACATTCTGGATTTAGACATCTAAAACCAGCCCAGATGAATTTGGTTCTATCTGTAATTCTAACTCTATATCTATCTCCACGAATAATATAGTTCACACCAGGATGAATATCGGGGCCACGGAGTATCATCTGCCTTAATTGCTCACGATTCCTACTGGTGACCCTAATAGGGACTGTAAGTTCCATAGCAGTAGAAACTGGAACTCCTACTTCATTAATACCAAGATTAGGATCAGGACTAATCACAGTTCTAGCACAAAAATTCACTCTTTTTCCAGAAAGATTGCTTCTAAATCTCCCTTCTTTACCTTTGAGTCTCTGTGATAGGGTCTTCAATGGCCTGCCTGAACGGTGTCTAGCTGGAGGAATTCCACTTGTTTGATTATCGAAATATGTAGTGCAATGATATTGAAGTAATTCCCAAAGGTCTTCGACAATTAATTGCGGTGCGCCGGAGTCACGATTTTCCCTTAATCGCTGATTTATTCTTAGTACATCAACTAGTTTGTGTGTTAAATCGTCTTCCGATCTATCTCCGCTTTCTAGTGTAATTGACGGCCGTACTGTAATTGGTGGCACTGGTAGAACCTTCATGATAGTCCATTCTGGCCTACTGGCTGATTTCTCCATTCCAAGGAATATTAAATGCTCATCTGGTATTTTTTCCAACCATTCTCTAATATCCCTAGCATTTAGCTTGTGTTCACCTTTATCTGCTTTTTTCTCCTTGAATGTAGTGGGCTTATCTAGTAGGATTTTACCCTGTTCAGAACCACAATGCATGCAAATAGCTCTTTTTGCTCCTGAACAGACATTTTCAATATCCTTGATTATTTTCTTGAATTCTCTTCCGCCAACTCCATGTTTTAAAATGATGTCATTAACTCTATCTCTGTAGTAATCTTGTTCAGATTTTTCTGGATCGAGCGGGTGTGTTTCTGGTGCATCCAAGAGTAAAATCTTACTACATGAATTACAGGTTGCTTTTAAGCAAGTTTTGATTAAATTAGTGAAACCAATATGCATTACTGGCAATTCAAGAGCAATGTGTCCAAAATGACTAGGGCATTCTTCATGTTTATTTCCACATGTTTCACATCTAATTCCTGGATCTATGACTCCCATTTTGGGATCCATTAATCCTTGTTTATATGCATGACCGTCGTCTTTGTAGGTATCTGCAGTCTTAACTTCTACAGATGACATCTTTCTAATTTCATTGGGATCCATCAATGTGAATAGAATAGATTCTATCCTCTTAGGAATTTTAGCGGCATCACGAGCACTCATCTTCTGTCCTCCAGTTCTAGTCTCATAGCAACCCCGAGACTTTTCATCTCATCCAGTAACAATTTAAATGCATAAGATGTTTGTACTGTATGGACGTCTGCTCTATCTCCACATACTGGACATACAGTCGTCCTTCGCTTCCAGTCAAAATACGCAATATGGCCACATCTTGGAGTATTACATACCATGAGATTCCAACCATCTGATTCATCTAATAATCTATCTTTGATTACCATTGAAGCTCCGTGAGAGATTAAGCAGTCTCGTTCCATCTCCCCAAATCTAAGCCCTCCTTGTCTGGCCCTACCTTCTGTGGGCTGTCTAGTCAGAATCTGCACCCTACCTCTGCTTCTGGCATGTAACTTACTACTAACCAAATGATGTAATCTCTGATAATAAATCACTCCAACGAATACATCGACTGGGAATGCTTCGCCAGTTTCTCCATTAATCATAACTTCTCTACCTGTGTGTTTTAGTCCATTCCTAAGTAGTCCTGATCGTAATGATTCCTCTTTTTCCCCTGTAAAGGCAGTACCATCTATCCTTCTTCCTTCAAGAGAACCGACTTTTCCACCAATCATTTCTAGTACATGCGCAACAGTCATCCGCGATGGAATAGCATGAGGATTAATTAGTAAATCAGGTATTATTCCACTCTCGGTGAATGGTAAATCTTCCTGTTCCACTAGTCTTCCAATTATTCCTTTCTGTCCGTGACGACTTGCAAATTTATCTCCTAATTCCGGTACTTTATTTGTCCTTAGAGTAATTCGTACTAATCGACCAGAATCTAGAGATTCTGTTACATATACATTATCCACCCAACCATGTTCTCCATGTCTTACCTGCATAGAAGATTCGCGTCTTTCTTGTGCCTGTAAAAATGCACCGTGTGCCTCTTCTAAGAAACGCGGTGGACTAGTTTTACCAACTAATATTGATCTGCCATCCTCTGCACTGGTTAATGCGACCTCTGGCACTGGAAGTCCGTCTCTTTCTAGGTGAGAATATGAATCCCAAGATTTGAGCCCTTTAACTTCATCTAATCCAGTTCCAGGAACTTCTATCCTCTCTTCCTGTCCACCGGGGAATCTTTTA
>Ga0115011_10001236_pt1 | contig 18615 bp, 15 predicted proteins | sample TroAtlMetagenome_2_FD_88705 | JGI IMG/M metagenome (GOLD analysis project Ga0115011, IMG submission 88705) | Marine eukaryotic phytoplankton communities from Atlantic Ocean - Tropical Atlantic ANT8 Metagenome | ecosystem: Environmental > Aquatic > Marine > Oceanic | place: Tropical Atlantic...
CGTTCGAACCCACGATTGGACCGTGGAAACCAGTGAGCGCTGATATGTTTGTTCCTCGTGTGGTCGTCCCAGTGATCGTCGAAGCTGCGATCGCGTTCGAACCCACGATCGGGCCATGGAAACCAGTGAGCGCCGATATGTTCGTTCCTCGCGTGGTCGTCCCAGTGATCGTAGACGCCGAGATTGCGTTCGAACCCACGATTGGACCGTGGAAACCAGTGAGTGCCGTTATGTTCGTTCCTCGCGTGGTCGTCCCGGTGATCGTAGACGCCGAGATCGTATTCGAACCCACGATTGGGCCGTGTAAACCACTCGTATACACGACGTTCGAACTGTTGTGAAGTTTACCGTATAAGAAATTTGATTGCGTCACATTGCTGATGACGTTAGATCGCGTCGTTAAGACGTTTACATTATTTCCCACGACATTTGAGTACGATGTGAGTCCAGTGATCGTCGAAGCCGTGATCGTGTTTGAACCCACGACTGGACCGTGTAAACCGCTCGTATATACAACGTTTGAACTGTTATGAACTGGTCCATATAAATAACTCGCTTGAACCACATTTCCCACAACATTCGAGTACGACGTTATCGCCGTTACTGTAGAACCCGTGAGTGTATTCGCACCCGCGATTGGACCATATATACCTCTAGGAACCGTGAGAATACCGTCTTCGATGGTCGTCGTCGATTTACCAGACAAATTAAGATCCGTGATCGATGTGGTTGTACCATCTGGTGTACCACCTGTTGACGTTTTCGTAACGACGATTGCGAAATACGAATAATCAGCGGTCGCATTCACTGATATCGTCACCGAATTACCGCTATAGAATATATCTTCCGCCGTTTTTATGGATGTCCAAGACGAATCATCCGAACTTCCGAGTATGTTTATATCTTTTGGGTTATGACCCCAAGTACCCTTAATGACTAGAGATGTTAAATATATGGAGTAAGGTATGTGTAATTTAATCCATTCACCAGAAATTCCACCAATTGACGGACTTCCACCGGTGACTACACCACCACTATACGTCGCAGCACTCATCCACCCCAAATTAGAACCAACCGTATCGAATACTTTATAAGACGACGCGGAGTTACTACTCGAACTCGATGTATACAAACCATGACCGGTTATAGACGTCGTGAGACCAGACATATCACCGGGTGGTTGGTTTGTAGCACTCCCTATGACTTCAAACGCAGTCGCGGGTGTTGTCGTACCTATACCTATTCGACCACTACTCGTGACTATATTAGACGTCGCATTAATGGCGGTAATGCCGTGTGTTAATGTAAGTGTATTATCAGTGGTCGCGCCTTCATCAGATACTTGTTGTAATGTAGACGAATTCCCAACTTCAAATCCACCGAGCGTGATTATATCCGAAACGGATACATTACCTCTAATGGTTAATACATTGGAACCCGTATCTTGGGCATATAAATTAGACCCCACATCGAGTGTATGTACGGGGTTAAGATTCGATATACCAACGTTTGATGTCGCAGTAACGAATGATGTTTTTGGTCCACGGAATTCGACAATATTAGACGTAACGTTTCCATTAATAATGATATTTTCAAAATCAGTTGGGATATTGGCTATTTTACTCCCGTCCCCGATGAAATATCCTTCGGTCGTTATATTGGATAATGAAAGTAACCCACCCCGCGTCGTTAAAACGTTTGAACCCGTATCTTGGGCAAATATATTCGAACCAATATCGAGCGTGTGTATAGGGTTAAGATTCGAAAGACCAACGTTTGATGTCGCAGTAACGAATGCTATTTTTGGTCCACGGAATTCGACAATATTAGACGTAACGTTCCCGTTAATAATGATATTTTCAAAATCAGTTGGGATATTAGAAATTTGACTCCCGTCTCCGATGAAATATTTATCAGTCACGACATTCCCCGTCGCTTGGATGGCGACATTTGTATCCGTAAAATTACCCGTTTTATTAATAGTGATCGTGTTTTGTACGTGTAGATTACCTAAGATATCTACTCTCAAATCATGCCCCGTTAAAGCCGCGATTTCATTGGCGACAACGTTACTTGATGTATAACCCATGGTCATTTTGCGTGTCGCCCCGTGGTATGCGATGGCGACGTTTTTCTGAGTCCCCGATTGTTGGTTTTCGATGATGATACCCATATCGGCATCGTGGTCGGCGTTATCGCGCGCGATACCAAAGATTCTATCTTCGATTGTTGTTATATTTGATTCTAAAATAACGGAATTGCCCGTGACCGTGACATTACCTATTAATTCTATTTCGTCCGCCGTGACGACGTATTTATTACCCGTCTTTCGCGCAGGTGAATCTACGAGCCAATTTCCAGACCCAACCATGGGTAAATAGGTTTCAGTGAGACCACCGACAGAAATATTACTCCCTATCGTCACGTTGCTCGTAACAGCTATACCAGTATTTGCATTTGTAAATGCGACTGTTTTCGTGGTCGTATTACCCGTACCATCTGGGAGAGAGGATGTAATAGCTTGAAGCGTCGTAGACACATTGGACAAGAGACCACCATCCCCCTTATGCTGTGCATCCACTATAGTAGCATCGATTGTTGTAGCTGTAATAGTCGTCGCTGCTATCGTATTAGACCCCTTAATTGGACCATATATACCATCGGATGCGAATACATTATTGGAATAAACATTACCCTTAAGCGTCGCCAATACATAACTATCTGAATCTACGACGACATTACCTGTCGTTTGTAAAGAAATATTAGAATCATTGAAATATACTACATTGGACGTGACGTTTCCGTTAATAATGATATTTTCAAAATCAGTTGGGATATTGGCTATTTTACTCCCATCCCCGATGAAATATCCTTCGGTCGTTATATTGGATAACGAAACTAAACCACCGCGCGTCGTTAAAACGTTTGAACCAGTATCCTGGACAAATACATTTGAACCAATATCAAGCGTGTGTATGGGGTTAAGATTCGAAAGACCCGCATTAGAAACCGAGGTAACGAACGAGGTATCAGCACCCTTCAGAATAATCATATCACGAAATTCAACTATATTAGACGCAACATTCCCGTTAATAATGATATTTTCAAAATCAGTTGGGATATTGGAAATTTTACTCCCATCCCCGATGAAATATCCACTGGTCGAGACATTCCCTGTCGCTTCGACGGCGACATTCGCGTCGCTAAATGTAGCTTTTTTAGTAACAGTGAGCTTATTGGCAACGGATACGTTATCCGAAACTGTTAAGTCTCCATATATATGTACATTCGCGTTTGCAGATGTATCCGGGGTAAGAACGACACCCGATGCATCGTTTTGTGTATACCCAATCATAAATTCGCGCTCGTGACCCCTAAACCCAAACGCCGCGTGCGTCCCACCGGGGCGTGTCATGATGACACCGAGATCGTTATTGTTTGAAACATTGTTGTTTCCTAATTCCAATATTGGGTCATCGATGGTCACATTTACAGCTTCCATCACGGATGTCTGCCCACCTATGATGAGATTCCCCGTAATTTCAGAATCACCGTGAATAACACAACTCCCATCTATGAATGTATTTCCGTATACAGCGAGTGCGTTTGAATCTACGGTTTGAAACTCTGTTTGGGGGAGTACATTAGGAAGAATCGTGACCCGCGTTCCGAAGAAGACGTTTCCTGTAAAGTTTTCGGCGGGGTTTGGATTTATGGCGAGGCAATTCGATCCAGAATCGTCAATGAATATATTGGACCCTATATCAATTGTATGAACTGGATGTATGTTAGATATACCTACCTTCTGAGTGGTCGTAAACGATGTGAATGCGTTTTGGAAAAGAACGGTATTCGATGTCCACGCACCCTTCGCCGTTAACGTGTTTAAGTTTGGAACGGCTACAGGAAAAAGGACGTCTGTAGCTAATACGTTTGAATTTTGTATTTCTTTTGTTGTTGCGTCATACATAAGCATAGTAGCCCCTGACGGCGTGGTTTGATCTACACGTATTGGGTGCATATATACAGTTCCGGGTGTAGATGCATCGATTTCGACGTTGGATGCATTAAATACAACAGTGTTTTCAGCCTGATCGTCTTTCGTGTATCTACCAAATCTGATTTTGGTAGACCTCTCAACAGTGCTTAAGTTTTTCACCATTTATATAAGTGTGTATTTTATTTATAGCATATAAATCACCTGGAGGAAGAGATATTTATATGTATTGGTAAGACTATGTGTTGTTCCCTATATCAATTCGCGTAAACAAGGCCAGCCATTCCATTTTCAATACGTAAAATGTTGTAATTTACGGCATAAATTGGGTCTTCTATATTTCTACTTTGACTCATGATCTTTGCAGAATCAAGACGACTAAAATTTAATGAACCAGTTGGCTGGAGAGAACTCGTTGATAGACAGAAACAGTAGAGGAAGAAATCAGGACTCGTAACAAAGTTTGTATGATAATAATTCATGATATCAATATAATGCGGCTTTCCCCATCTATACTCACCTATATCGAGACCATTTATATTTAATTTAACTTTATTATCGGTAGACGTGAGGGCTCCGTCGGTTTGTGTATCGGAACACGCCAGATATTTGACAGGATGATTGAATGTCAGTTCCTGAGTGAGCGCGTACGATGGAATGCTTTTCTGAACTTGTGTTATGAGAATATTGTGATTTCTGGATACCAAATTACCACGTTCTTCGTTATCGAGGTAGTAATAATTGGAGTAACATTCCCAGTTATAGTTCCCCGCATCACCCTTCCAATGAATTCGTGCCTCAACATCATGATATTGAAGCGCCACTACAGGGATAGCATTTTGGGGACCCTCACAAAAGGAAAACCTCAACGGATAGAAATAGGAACGAGCACTCACACCGGGGTGTGTGCCATTAGAGCTTTTAGATACATTCTGCGCATATGTATCTATAGCTATATGTTCAGTGAATACAGAATCGATAGTGTCAATAATTTGACCTCCTATTAGAAGCTCTATTTTATCTATCAAAGAATCCCAGCGTTGTATATCTATAGCTTTTAAACGATTGTCTATCGTTAGATATGTATATCCAAGCAAATCACCGGAACGTTCGAAACGTACCGATGACATGGAATTACCATTCACAGCTCCTTGTATCGTTTGTTTTTCGACGGATTGTGAAAAGTTAGAATGTCTCTTGAATGTAGATGAAAAAAAGGAGATCTCCGGTTCACCCATGATATGCTCATCCTGAGCCCCTATCGCGATCAGTTGGACGATACCGGAGGACATATTTATTATAATTACCTAATGTTTAAATTGTGGATAACTAACGCCCTGCTGGTGCGAAAGGTAAGTTTCGATTTTTACACACGAATTTAAATACGAATACAGATGCACCCATAGCTGCAGTGCTTCCATCTTGCTTATCGACGTTAAACGTAAGGCGGTCGAGTTTACGAATTGGGTTTTGGTATTGATGAATAATTGGGTATTCATTCCTGAAGAAAACAGCCTTTTGACTCCCACCATGTGCAATTAATTTATGCTCACACAGGATGCTTGCAAATGCATGGTCTAAGTGATTATCTGCACTCGCTGCCCATGGCGTATCCGAATTACCCGTGGTCGCACACGCGCGTTGGGTATTTCTAGATCTAAGTTCTTCTATATCAATGTGAAGAGTACGTTGAGCATCTCCGGACGTAGCGATAGTTGCGGCCATTAATTGAGCCTGAACAATATTTTCTAGTGGTGTTGGTAAATACGCAGTAAAATCCGTATTCGATGAATGATCTAAGGTGTCAATAATAACTGTGTGATATTCATGTTCAAAATCTGGTATACTATTGGGTGCTGTTAATGTAGCCATTTAATATTAGTACAGATTAAAACATCGCGATTTAACCTTCAATTTTGTAGCTCGCTTGATCTTTCACAAGCTTTTGGGCACCACACACTGTACCACGACTGTTCGTGTAATACCCATCACCTGGACATTTTTCCTTCGTTTCGAGATCGAAAATGGAACCCGTGTTAAGAGTCTTTATCTTTATTTCCTTGGGCTGGTATCCACTACGCACAACCGAAATAACGAGAATTAGGGCGAAAACAATCGCGATAGCCGTGATAACATTTTTATCAGTACTGTTGAGTTTCATTTATAGTTAATCAATATTTTTTGTAAAGTGCGTTAAAGATATTTTAATAGTTTCAGTATAAAGAGTAATATGGACGGTGAAATCATTCTCAACAGAGGAGATACGAATGTCATGAAACTCGATGATAATGAACAAGCGATCATGGATGAAATCCAGATTTCTGTTCAGAAACCCCAGCCTGTGAAACGTCCACAGGCTCGACCACAACCACCCCCACAACAATTCCAAGAAGATATAGATTTATTTGCAAATCCGAATAAACAAGCACCCCCTCCAGTACCTCAACCAGAAATACCCGTGGATTACGGAGAAGTCGAAGAGGAACCCGACATGGATTTTGGTATGGGTGGGTATGGCGGAGATGAGGAGCGCCCGTCTCCTGGGTTCACCACTATAGACGAAGAGAAGAGCGACCTCGTGAATAAACTTGGTCGTTTAGAGAAAAAGGGGTTTTCTGTCAATAAACGTCTCACGGTATATTCCCCAATAGACGAACTCAGAACAGAGGTAAAGCGAATTACATACAGCATAGAAGTAGACAAATCTGTTAAATTTAGTCGGAGAATGTTGATCGCGTGTGTCACGGGGTTGGAATTTCTCAATAAGAAATATTCTCCATTCGATCTCCAACTCGAAGGATGGTCAGAGAACGTGATGGAGAACGTGGATGATTACGACGAAGTTTTCGAAGAGCTGTATGCTAAATATAGAACGAAAATGCACGTGGCCCCAGAGGTAAAACTCATAATGATGCTCGGTGGGTCCGCCATGATGTTCCACCTCACAAACAGTATGTTTAAATCCGTGATGCCTAATATGAATGACGTGATAAAACAAAACCCAGACCTCGTAAAGAATATGGTTTCGGCTGTCCAGAATACGACACGCGGTGGTTCTGCACCAGAAGCAGCCGATACGGACGAGAATGGGGAATATCAAATGAAGGGACCGGGTATGGATATTTCGAGTTTAATGGGTAATATTATGATGCCTCCAACACCACCCATGAATACGACGTCAATCCCAGGGGGTGTGGATGAACCAGACGACGACGTATCCGATATAGTTTCAATTTCAGGAGAATCGACGGGTGGGGAGGTCAAAGAAGTTAACATCACGGCCGATAAGAAGAAACGCGGTCCGCGCCGTAAAAAGAAGGCCGCAGGATCCGTCGAAATAAATATATAACATTATATAAATGATAGGGTATTGTCCAATCGACGACGAGCCTCTACAAGCGCCTCGTACATATCAGGCGGAAGTAGTCCCTGCATCTAATAAGAGAATCGTAATTTCTCGAGATGGAGATGAAGACACGGAGTGTAACTACGTCGTCTTATTCTTTATAGTGGGCGTCATTTCTCTCGCGATGATGGACTCTATGCAAAAATGAAGTAATTCTTCTACCGTGTTGTATCCAACACAGTAAATGAACCTTTCTTTCTATGCGAGGGTGTTTTAAATCCTCGGGTAGAAATTTGTATCACGGTAATTCAAATATAACGATTTCTGCTTTAAGAGCGTCACCTGCATCTATGGTTACGCCCCCAAGTGATTGAACACGCAATTTAGCATTTGTTGCTGTTTTTGAGTGTATAGAACACGCGTATACATCATCTTCTGGACCGGTACTCGTCGCCGTTGATGTTATGGTCGCGTTTATGATTATTTTAGATACGTTCGGGTACGTCACTCCGTAAGGAATTGTAACATCCCCTTCCGCGGAAGTTATATTCGAGCCAATATCAACTTGAATCGCACGCACGGATCTAAATATACTTCCCAGAGCACCTATACTACACTCACCAGCTATAGATGCCGAACCTCCTATGGTCGTATTACCCCCTTTACTCGAGGTCGTTATTTTTCCATATAATTTTAAATATTTTATCTGTACAGATGTCTTACCAGTACCGGCTAATTTAGTCACGACTAATCTATAATATTTATACGGACCCTCCGTTATGCTACTTATCTCGCACACGTCATTGGTATACGTAATATCACTACCACTTTGGTCTTTTACGAGTGTCCACGTAGTCCCATCATTACTTCCCGCGAGTTTAAATCGCCCAGGACCTCTGTTTGCCTGAGTACCCGTCCGTTCGATCGTGATCGAATCCAGGGAAACTTTATATGGGAGTTCGAGTTGGAGCCATTCACCATTTGTAGCGGAACCACTTATAGTCGTCGACGCCGCTTGTCCAGTTACGGCACCATCACTAGTATTATATTTACCTGTATCACTTCTCCAATTACTACCACCTTTAAACCCTTGCCACGCATCGCCATCATTACTACTCGCACTCGCCGTGTACGTGCCGTATCCAGTTATTGCGGTTGAATTACCCGTCGTCTCGTCCGGTGGTTCTAGATCGGTATAATCTTGTATTTCGAGTTCCGTGTTGTTTAGGAGCTTTAGACTCTCGCCCGTTATTCGCGCGCGTGGATTCATGGTACCATTGTTTTGCGCCGCGATTTCTACTAATCCATCTTCCTCACCATTAGTCGCGGTACCTATTTTTCCAGTTATTTTTGCATAATTACGCTGTACACCCGTAGCACTCCGACCAAGAAACTTTATTTGTCCTATGTAATCTCCGTTTGCACCATTACCATCGTCGATCTGATCTCTGTCTAGATTCAAGATAGGACCGGCCGAACTTCCAATGGCCGTGCTCAGCATGGTGATACCAATAGTTTTCAAACACGAGGGTGGTGCGACGACCGCCGGACCACCGTAATTTGCTTCTATAGCGGATCCACTGTAACTATAATAATAGAGTCTGGACGGTGCATTGGACGCTACCTCGATCGTAGTCTTTGCATTCGCACTACCCGGGGTCCCCGATAAAGTCACACCCGTCGTGTATTCCGTACTTCCAGCCGCGTCTGCGGCTTCTGCGAATTTAAAAATGTGATTTGCATTACTATTATCCGATTGGTCGAACACATACGTTTGTCCCTTTTCCAAATGGAGTTCGTCTTGTGAAACACCGTCTATGACGAATTTACTTGAAGCCACGGTTACGGTCATGGTTTTACCAAACCGACCTATACTGACGACGTTACTAAACGTACCCGTCGTCGCGGTTATAGTATTCGATAAGACGTTTCCTACCAAATTACTCGTCCAACCCACGACGATATTACTCGTAGACGTGATCGTCGAAGCTGCGATTGCGTTCGAACCCACGATTGGACCGTGAAAACCGTTGAGCGCTGTTATGTCTGTCCCCCTCGTGGTCGTCCCAGTGATCGTCGACGCCGCGATCGTGTTCGAACCCAAAATGCGTCCATAAATACCATCGGGACATCCGACTTTGTATGGAGTGTCCGACCCGGTCGCTGTCGTCCATCCAGAACATATTATCACATTGGCTTTTAATGTACCATGCCCCGAAGCACCCGCGGTTTGATTCTTTTTAGATATTTCGAGGTCGGATATAATAGCTTTACCCCCGGTCAAACCGGATGTATCCAGATTTATATTCGTTACCGCGTTTTCCGTGAGATTAAAATTCGTTAACAGACTTCCGTTTCCTCTATAAAACGTAGAACAATTTATATCACCATTAACATCGAGTCTATATTGTGGTTTCGTTTGATTAATACCCACGTTTCGTATATCAGACGTTGCGAGCGCGTGGGTTTGGCTTCGTACGACGATTGCATTTTCGGAGATGATAACATCGCGTTTATCCGTGTCGTTAGCGTTACTTGCATCCCACAATGTACCAGGGTTACTACCTCCACCCGAAGTATAATAGTTGCCACTTGTATCGTAATATTTGGGGAGGCATATTTCAATTCCATTCCAAGGACCATACGTCGTACGAGTTATCGCATCATCCGTGTCGTCAGTAATGCCATTTCCGTCCCAATACGAATTTAAACCACGGTTAATGTCACCCCACCCGACGACACCACTACTCATCTGTAAAACCTCACCATTTGAACCCTTAACCAATCGTTTAAATGCAGTGCTTCCAGTAGCTACGAGTATATCTTCTGCCGTGAGCGTACCCCCGGATGGGGCGCCTATTCCACCGTGATCGACGGGGAGAACTCCCGCGTGTGCACTATCCGCAAAATTAAACGTTACCCACTCCGGCGCAGTCGCGCCGCTATTCATGGCGAGAACTTGACTATCGGTTCCTTTAGCGAGTTTAGCGAGGGTCGTCGTTCCACTTGAATATATCAAATCACCCGCCGTATACGTTGCGATTCCCGTTCCTCCACGGGCCACCGCGAGTGTTCCCGTGTGTGAGGCGGTACTCATATTTAGATGGGTGAGTGTCGATCCATTCGTCGTCCACGACGGCGCCGAACCCGTACTCTTAAGAAATGTCCCACTCGAACCTATATTAAGTTTAGCGAGGGTGGTAGACCCACTCGAATATATCAAATCACCCGTCGTATACGACGCGAGACCCGATCCACCATGATTGACTGGAAGAGTTCCCGTGTGTGCACTGTTTGCGAAATCAAATGTACGCCATGTCGGCCTGAGTTGATTTGAACCTACATCAAACACTTCAAGTATTTGACCTTCTGTTCCTATACCAAGCTTCTCTAACGAAGAATCCGCATTCGAAGAGTTACAATATAATATATCACCCAACGCATACGTACCTATATTTGTACCTCCGCGATCACAATTTAATAAACCTTGCGTAATGGATTCCGCATTAATAGTCCCACTCACAGAACCAGATGAATTAATAGAGGACACGTTTACCGTACCAGCCGTAAACGCGCCACCCACTTCGAAAATTGCATTTGGGTCGTCTACACCTATACCGACGTAGCCGCTTGAGTTTATGATGACACGCTGTGTAAACGAACCCGTCGCTTTATTATAGTGTCCTAATGTCATGGTTTGCCCTTCTTCAACGGCTACGTTTGCGGCTCGACCTTGTGAGTCTTTCTCTATAATTACACACGTTTGTGCGTTTGTATCCGTACTCTGCGTAAAAGACATAACATTCGATCTCACACCGTTATTTATTAAACCGATCATGGATCCAGAAAAGTCAGGACCGGATGTTCGTTTATAAAATCCATTCACAAATCCACCATACATACCAGCCCCAGAAACATCTTCGGTTCCACTCAGGATTATACCCGCGTGAGAAAGATCACTTGTACCCACCGCAGAAGCCGGTCGGATTCGAATTAAATCCACTAGTTTATTTGTTTTATCTTGGATATCAAGAGCCTTACCGGCCACATCTGCACCTATGGCTATATTGTTTGTTGTTGTTGCTCCGCTATCAGTAACGCCTTGGAGTGTACTAGCAGCATCAGCTCCACCATATTTACGTGTGCTTCTTCCAGTAGAACAACCACCCATTATTATAGTTAGTCGTGATTTATTTTCCAAATAAAATACCCGCCATTCCGTTTTCTATGCGTAGAATGTTATAATTTATGGCGTATACGATACACTTTTTACTTTCCGTTCTGACGTTCCTAAGGATCAGATTTGCTTTGTTTATTTTACTAAAATTACAGGTACCCGTGGGTTCGTATTTAGATGCGTTTAGACAAAAGTGATATGCATAGTATTTGGTATTTTTAGGTGTATTTGTCTTTACACTAAAGTCGGAACACCCATGCGTCGAGCGTAAATAGTTCTGAACCGTGTGAAAATATTGTGGACTCATGTCTTCTATGACCGTAGTTCCATTCATCTGTATATCACACGTATCAAATGCTATACTTGGACCAAAAATAAGAGATTTGACTGGGTGTCTGAATTCGGATAAATCTATATCGACCAATCCCACCTGAATATCTTTTTCTATTTTTTGGGTTTGTGTTATGATAAAATCGAGTTTCTGAGACGTAAAACGCTTACGTTCCTGACCATCTAGGAAAATATAGTTCGCGTACGCTTTTATCTTTTTCACGTCTTGTTTTTTAAACGAAACACGAACCTCTATTTGGTGATATTGGAGTGCAGCTAATGGAAAAAATAAATCTTTCATACAAAAAAAGTATCGGAGTGGGATACATTTGGAATTTACAGAATTCTTGGATGAAACTGAATCACACATGTATGTGGGCCAAATATCTGTTAAGAAATCTATGGGATGAGAATCAATGAAGTTTCCCCCGAGATAAAAATCGATCGTTGCGTCTTCGAATGCGTTATATAGATTTGTACCTTCGAACCATATACCATTCACTATATCACCAAATTTTGGTAAAACTACGGAACACGTGGTATTATCTATTTCACCTAAGTATTTCGGGATTTGTGCGAAATTGGTATGACGGTTATATTTTATACTAAATAGCGACATACCACCTTCGTTTGTCAAGTATACATCTTGTGCACCTTTCGCTGCGAGTTGTATGAGGGCTCCAGACATTTATGAATATCGATATTATAAAAATAAACATTTCCCCGCAGATGGTTCTATGACATCTTCGGGAAGAATACTACTCGGGAGTTTAAATCCACCCTTTTTATAAACACGTAGACGTTTCGTAAACATAGCGTGTAATATGGACCACTGATCACATATATCATAAATATGCGGATTGTTCTTTTTACCGTGTGTTTCTCTCATGATCCTTCCAATGGACTGAACTATATCCGATTTGGGAGTTACTAAGATCACTGTATCTAAACTCGGGATATCTAAACCTTCGTGTGCTAGACTAAACGTTGCGAACAAAATTCGTTTTTTACTAGATTCATTTAATTCAGATTCTTTCATACCCCCCATATAGAGTCCCGAACTCTTGGGAAAACACGTATGTAAGAATTCACAATGAAATCTACGATCACTGAGTACGAGGACCTGTCTCGTCGATTCCCCCGATACTATTTTTCTAATGAGACTGACGAGCATTCTATTCCTATCCCTATTTTCAACGATCTCCGTGATCATGGTTGTGAGTGATAATTTACCATTACGTAAACACGGCGGGGGATCTCTGTATCTATCACACGTATACTCTATAGGAAAAACTTCAACTTGTTGCTGATTTTCACGCTCCACCACAAAGAATGTATCCCCCATGAACCAATGAAGAACTTTTGTGAGACCATCTTTTCTAAACGGGGTCGCAGACAATCCATATATATGCCTCGGACATAGTTTAAAAAGAGACTGACTAAATACCTTTGCACAAATATGATGACATTCGTCGACAATGAGTGTACCGATGGTTTCAAAATCATCAAATGAATATTCCTTGAGCGAGAGGGATTGAAGCATAGCGATTACGAAATCACAATCCGTTTCCTTTCTATCTTGTTGAACGACACCTATAGATGCACCCGGACAAAATTGCTGAATCCTCTCTTTCCACTGATTTGCGAGGAATTCTTTATGAACGACGATCATAGTTCTATACCCGAGAGAACACGCGATGGCGAGAGATACCGTTGTTTTACCATATCCACAGGGTAAAGATAAAACACCATGACCAGCTTCGAGTGCTTTTTTATGCGCCTCATTTTGGTGAGTTTCGTCTCGTAGTTTTCCATTGAACTTTATATTCATTTTTTTAGGTTCAGGGCGTTTATCTTCCAGTGCCTTTCCTAGCTTTTGTTCACCATAATATCGAGGGATGCATATTCCGTTTTTTCCCTTTTTAAATACTTTAAACGCGGGTGGTGGGAACCCAAACTCAGAATTTACGGTTGCACGAACAGTTAATTCCTTTTTAATAGTCGAGACATCACTTGTAAAATACCCGGTTCTCGTGAGACTCATTACACAATTAAAGAATAAAAACTTTATATGAGTATACTATAGATAAAAATGCCAAAGCTGAGTGTGAAAGAAAATGTTGAAAAGATGTCCGCCGATTTGGAAATGATGAGCAAAGAAGTGTTCCGATTAGAGGGGTCTCTCAGAGTATTTAGGTCATTACTCGAGGCGGGTGTTGAGGAGGTGGATATCCCAGAAAAGGATGAACAAGATGAAGAGACGAAACCCATTACCATTCCAGAGGAAAGTGCATTAGAAGAAGACGAATAATTCAGGTAAATATTTCTTTAATTTTCCACGAAAACCCACCATGATTAGCGCAATTCCAAACGCCGTTGAATTGTACATCAATTTCAACGTCGTCGCCTCGTATGAGCGATTGCACAGGTTTATCTCCGTGTACTAAACACATAACACGCCTATATCTGAAAGGTACTTTTAGTTTTAGAATGTTACCTTCGAGTGGATTGTCTATATTATTTGCCATGATGAGATGATATTTACTATTATGTAGACCCTCGATATAATATTTTACTTTATCCATTAATTTAACTCGTATATATTTCTTATCATTAAACTCGTACATGGGTTCATATATTTCACACTTAATTTTCATTAAATAACACACGCATAAAAACTATAAGCCCGTGAAATATTATTATATGGTTATAGTAGGATGGTTGTTTTATGTTCTAACAATAAACTATTTCACAACCCAGTGAAACACGGGAGTAAACAGAAACGAAAAACGTGGAAGTTTGCTGCCGAATTTCTTTGGAGAAAAAGTAGAACAAATGATCAGGTAGAATTGGGTTTATGGACTAGAGATCAATTAGTAGAATTAGGTCCCACGTTCATAAAACTTGGTCAAATTGTATCTTCTAGAGTAGATCTATATCCAATAGAATTTACTCAACAATTGGAATCTTTACAAGATAACGTAAACCCTATAGACGAGGATACAATTTCACGCATTAAATTGAAAAATGATATATTTTCCGAGTTCGAACTTACACCTTTTAAATCTGCCAGCATTGGCCAGGTTCATAAAGCAAAACTTTTAAACGGTAAAAACGTGATCGTCAAAATCAAACGTCCACAAATTTACAATATTATAAAAAATGACACAGATAATATTCGAGAAATTATACAATTTATGGAGACGATAGGGGTGAACACGGGGACGAATAAAGGCGAAATTTTCGATGAAACCGTACAATATTTATTGGGTGAAACAGATTATGAACAAGAATTAAAGAACGCATCGGTTTTTCGTAAAAATATGAAAGACGTGCCTTGGATCAAGGTTCCTAAGGTATATAATAAGTATTCAACTCCCGATATGATTGTTATGGAATACGTAGAATCTGAAAAGATAACGGATATTACAAATAAAAATGTAAATAAAAAAAAGGTATGCGAAGCTATAATAAGTTCATACGTGTTTCAAACACTCGAGAAGGGATGTTTTCACGCCGATCCTCACCCCGGAAATCTTGGGTTTTCTAAAAATGGAAAGCTTGTCTTTTATGATTTTGGTCTTTTAATAGATATATCCGATGAGTTAAAGGAGGGGTTTAAGAAGTTATTTGTCTATATAATTAACAAGGATACGAAAGGAATCGTAGACATTTTTATAAAACTGAATATAATTCTACCAACGACGTCCGATTTGAGTGATATAGAACTTTTTTTCAAGACTACACTGAATTATTTAGAGACACTCGATGGTTCGAGTTTACGAGACGAGATTTTAGGTGATGAACTTCTATTATCTCTCGCTAAAAATAAACCATTCGTTATCCCAACGCCATTTATATATTTGGCGAAGACATTCTCTACTATAGAAGGTACGTGTGTGAGACTGGATCCAGACTTTAATTATTACGAATACTTGGAACCGGTCATACGGGACCAAGTTTCGGATGTTTTGGATTTGGGGGATATGGTATCCACGTCCATGGAAATGCCGAGTAGAATAAGAAATATAAGCACGGCCATATTGGGATTAGAAGAATCGAGATCTGTTACGAAACGGATATTGGAAAAAACGAGGAAAGAAATACAATACACACAGTATAGCGTATTAGCAGCTGTATTTGCTGGTAATATATATGAAAGTGGTGGAACTCCGGTTGCATTTATAGCGATGACTATGATGAGTTTTTGGTTTGCGTTTATTTCTCAAAAAACTCGATAGGTTTTACTTCCGTTGGTGTATCTACCGATATGGGCGCCTTTTCGGTGAAAAAGTTTTTATGTTGTTCAAACAATTTTTGCGCGCGCTTCTTTTCTTCGCTGGATATTTTATTAAAATTTTCACGAATTTTGTTGAGTTCTCCTTTGCGCTGCTTGGATAATTTTTTACCAAATTTCTTGAACTTCTTTTGTGTGCTCGCGAATGTAGTTGTTAATGAGAGAGATACCATTTATATATACCAATATTTTTAATAATCACTCGCCTCCTCCGACGACCATCCCAGCATTTTAAGCTTTTGTTCGAATTCCCGACGTTCTCCCGGTGAGGTAATTTTGGTTCCATTTTTTATACATTCAATTTCTGGCCCACTCAATTGTATCGCATTTTTTCTAAAATCGACGAATGCTTTCATAGAAATGGGCGCGAGTGGTTCTACGAGGTCATATATCGCGTTTGCGTATTCTCGAATTTCTTGTTGCGCACCCGCTTCCATACGAAGATGTAGGTAATGCATGAGGTTATGGAGGTTTATTTTCCAGTAAAATTCTGTATATGTCGACTGTGGGAGGTTTCCACGGGCTTGTTCTCTACAACACCCGTCATTCAATAACGTCGTGTAGATATCAAATGAATCTCCGAGATGTTTAGACGTCTTTTCTATATTTTCCTCACTCACGGCCGCATCACCTTCCGAACTTTGTTTATTTATCCCCGATTGTCCTCGCATAATTTTTGGATCGTAATACTCTTTCGGGATGACAGAATATCTCGCAGACATTTCATTTATACTCGCCGTTCTGTGTCGCATATGTTGACGCGCTATATAAATGGGCATCTTAATGTGAAATTTAAATTCAACCATCTCAAATGGAGTGGTGTGCCAATGACGCATTAAATATCTAACAAGACCAGAAATACCTCGAGATGCTGTAGTTCCTTCCCCGTAAGAGACCCTCGCGGCCTGGACAATCGATTCATCAAGGTTTTCGCGGGGCATGTAGTCCACCAACCGAACGAAACCATGATCTAATACCTTTCTTTCCATTATATAACATTATATTTGTATTTCTTTAAATTTATATAAAGAGAGCATACATATATATGTAAATGTTGGCGAGGTTTGTTTCTCATTATTTGGCGGGTGAGGTAATTTTTGGAAATGATAGATCTATTAAACGGGATGTGCGCGCGAATTATAAAGTAAAGCTGATTACACCGGACGGAAGGACGAGTTTTGATTGCGATCCAGATACGTATATTTTGGATGCCGCCGATGAAGCGGGTGTAGATTTACCATATTCTTGTCGTGGGGGTACGTGTTCAACGTGTGCGGCGAAGATGGCGAATGGTAAGGTCGACCAATCTGATCAAGCATTTTTAGACGAGGAACAGATTAACGAGGGGTTTACTATGCTATGTGTTGCGTATCCATTATCTGATTGTACATTCGAAACACACGTGGAAGAGGAACTTTATTAATTTTCTAATTCGTATAAGAAATCATCGAGAGTTCTATAATATCGGTGAAGATCCTTCATGAAACGTTTATTTTTCGTGATATCGATGTCTTCCTTCTTATTTTTATATAACCATGCCAAATTAGACTTTGAATATTTAGAAGTTTTCTGATTCTCATTTGGTTTGCGCACGACCAGCTTTATTTGTTTTTTACTATCCTTTCTATTGGGTTTGATATGTTTCGTATAGCTTATAGCTTGCATGACGGTGTCGGCGAGGTCATCTTTTTTCTTAGATTCAGTGAAAATAGGAATCCAATGTGAGTTTACGGTATGTTTATGTATAAACTCTGAACATCGTTCTATGGATACACGTTTACGTTTATTATATTGCGCTTTCCCCGAACCACTCACATCAGGAATTTTGTGACGCGCGTCGTAAATGATAGTTTCCGCACTTGGGTGTTTAATCACGAAATACGCGTGTAAAAAATGCTGAACCATAACCATTTTTTTATTTCGTTCGGGTTGTTTTTCTATGAGAACCGTGTCCACGTCTAAAACCCACGGTTTTTCGTCTAGGTGTTTCCTTAAGGAAACGTATATGCCGTCTTTATGTTGAGGAGGTATTCCCGAAGTATCCCACTGAACAATAAGATTGGACGTTTCGTCAAACACACACATCGCGAGATTGCGTATTCCGACGTCTATACTTAAAATCATTAACTAAAAATCTATTTATCTCTTTATATTCCAATTATTATTTCATCTGGGGCATTTTCATCTGGGGCATTTTCATCGGAGGCGCTCTTCGTATGGCGTTTTGTCCAGCCGGAGACTTGCCCATTACTATACCAACGATGGCGAGGAGCATTACACAGCACACACACGCAATAATTGGTGCATATGCGGCCATACCGGCTGCGCCTATGACTTTCGACGCCGCATCACCCACGGAATCAACAACTTGAGCGGCACCACCTGCCTCGACTTTGTTTTTGCTGTCTATTTCGGCTTTTACTTTTTTGGTTACGTCGCTTTCAGTGATACGTTTCGTAATTTTATCC
>Ga0115011_10001237_pt1 | contig 18596 bp, 15 predicted proteins | sample TroAtlMetagenome_2_FD_88705 | JGI IMG/M metagenome (GOLD analysis project Ga0115011, IMG submission 88705) | Marine eukaryotic phytoplankton communities from Atlantic Ocean - Tropical Atlantic ANT8 Metagenome | ecosystem: Environmental > Aquatic > Marine > Oceanic | place: Tropical Atlantic...
AGTTCAAGGGGAAGGATGTCAAGGTTTTACTTCAAATATTGAGCAAATTAGTGGGACTATTTCATCGGGATCTAGTGAATCTACTACCTTGACAGTTTCAGTTGGTCAAGGTGCTGATGGTGATTGTGAAACAACAGTACAGGCTACTGCTCAAGTAGCTCCTCCCGCAGCCCCGGGAGCCCCAGGTCAGGACGAGATTACAGTCACCACTACTGCTGGTTCTGGAGGAGGCGTTTATGGCGTTTCACTTTCAACTCCTCAGCCCACCAAAGAGTATTCTTCTTCTGACGGGGATGAAGTTAAGTGGACTGTTACTGTTGAGAATACAGGTCAACAAACGGAGTCAGTTTCGCTTAGTTTGGACGATGACGGGTCTTGTAATCCCAAAGGTTTGTCTGCAGTTGTTGAACCTGAAACAGTAAATCTACCTTCTTCAGGAGATACTGAAGAAGTAATTGTTACTGTAGATTTGCCAAATGGTGCTAGTACGTCCGCTGAATCTTATTGTTTCATTCTGAAGGCAGTCGTTACTCAAGATCAACAAAACCCTAGTGGTGGGGCCGAAGATAATTTGTCTCTGACATTGAATGTTCCAGAAAGAAAGGAATGTATTGCTTCATTGTCTCCTTCATCACTTTCAGTATCTCCTGGTCAAATTGCATCAACAACATTCACAGTAACTAATGATGGAAACACTCAGTGGACGGTTTCAACAGATACATCTGGTGCAAATCAAGATTGGGTTTCTTTCCCTGGGGCATCTTCAGGTCTAATTTCAGAAGGCACATCTAGATCATTTCAACTAGAGGTAATTCCAGACGACTCTATTGAATCAGGAACTAGTACTTTGATTACTGTCAAAGGAATGGACGGTACTGCATTGAAATGTGACGCAACTCTCTCTGTACAGATTGGTCAATCACATGCTGCAAATCTTCAGGTGTCTACAGGATTTGTTTCCAATGTTGATCCAGGTACTTCCGCAATTAACTCTATTTCAATTACAAATGAAGGAAATGGTCAGGATAATCTAGTTCTTGGAGGTTCAGTCCAATATGTCAGTCAATCAGGTTCCCCCAATGGGTGGTCTGTTTCTTTTGCAACTTCCTCTCTTACTTTGAATAGCCGTCATGCAAATTCAGGTAGTACACAAAGTGTCGAGGTTCAAGTTTCCGTTCCTGCTGATGCAAGAGCGGATCAGGATGTTGAAGTTACAATTAGTGTATCATCTAGTCTTGCCGCTTCTTTAGGTACATTATCAGTAGATACATTCCGAATTAGTGTAGCACAAATTCATGAATTAACCGTTAGTACATCAGTTGGAGGAGGAGAAATAATGACTCAGACCGGTTCAGCTGGTCAAATTGTTCGTTTCCCATTCACAATTAGGAATGATGGAAATATTCAGGATAATTTCTTGTTCGAATCTTGTGATGATGGAGTAAAGAACGACTGTATATCTCCGTCATGGAACACTCGCTTCGTGGATAATCAAGGAAATCAAATTAGTCAGATGGTGATTGAACCAGGCGCATCTTCAACAATTGAGATGCAGGTAACTGTTGATCCTGGTGCTTTTGAATTTGAAGAAGAAGAATTCAGGGCACAAGTGTATATTCAAGGCAATACAAACAAATTTGATTCCGCTTCATTCAAGGTTCGTGTGTCAAATTATGATTATTCTGCTTCCATTGCATTTGCAGATCCGGGGGATGATCCCGACTCATTAGAAATTGCCTTGGCCCCTGGTATGACTTATTCATTCGAGGTCTTAGTTTCTAACTCGGGAAACAGTAGTTTTGAAGACGAAGGGATGCTCAGTTTTGCTGGAATGGAAGGCCTAGTAGAGGTTACATTTTCGAGTAATGGGACAGAAGTAGATGGGCCATTTGTAATGGGCTCGCCTTCTTCTAATCCTCTTGTATTTACTGTAACTCTAAGTCTTCTTCCAGCAGCTGAAGATGGTGATTATGGCACTCTAAATCTAAATGCAGCTTCGATGAATGATGCAGCAAATCCGAATAGTGTTCAAGTTCTGTTATCTATTGCTACTATCTATGATATTGATGTACAAATTCTAACAGAATCTATTCAAGAAGTGAATATTGGTTCTTCGGTTCAATATGAATTGAATGTTACAAATATCGGAAATGCACGCGCAGAATACGTAGTCAATTTATCAGATGGACTTAGGGGTTGGACCCTAAGTCATGATATGGATGATTCATTTTTCCTTAATCCTGGTGAGTCTCAGACTGTACTTGTGAAAGCATCTCCTCCTATTGGCATTGTAGGTGAAGATCGCCTTCCATTTGTGGTTCGAGTAGAGCCATTAGAATCTCCTCTAGACGGTATCCCATTGGATTTAGTTGCAGTTGGAGTAGAGCCAACTTGGGGCGATAAGTTAGGTTTGTCAGAATCTCAAGAGAATTATGCGCAAATAGGTGGTTTAGTACTGATTGTGTTAGTTATTCTAAGTTTTATTCTTCGAGCGTCCGCACAAAATCGTCGTATGCAAGCGGATTTTGATTTAATTGAGAGTGAAGATTGAATAAATCACGTCTTCTTATTTATTTTATTAAATCCTCTAATATGAAGAATATCCTTATGGGCAGGTTTCTGGTCGCTTGAGTTGTAGGACATCAGGTTCTACAGAGGTGCGAATTTTGTCTACTATTCCAGCAGACTATCTTGCGGTTGGTTTGATGGCTATTGTTGGCTTTTTGTTCCCATTTGGCGGTTTTCTTACATCCTACTTTCTTAGGCCAACTCAAGACCCAAACGATCCGACGAAAATGCGCTCCATCCTCATCCCTGGAATGGAATCTGATCAAAGTCTGTATATACGTCGTTTAAGCACCTATGAATGTGGAGCAGATCCGGTTGGAGATGCTAGGATTGAATTCCATTTCCAATACTATTGGTATGCAATTATCTTCTTGGTTTTCGATATAGCTTTCATGTTTCTTTCCTTTGCTGGAATACTTGTCACAGAAGCAACAGCCATAGGAGGCAGCGAAGTAGTTACTCTTGAGGAAGTATGGGGGGGATTAGTCACTCTATCTGCTATTTTTGGTTTCATGGTGCTCGGAGTTTGGTATGTTTTCCGTAAAAGAGGGCGTATCTATATTTGAGGTGATAAAATGGCTGACGACGGACAGAATTATTCTATCTTTAACAGCAGATTATTGGTCGATGTAGTCGGCGATGTAACTGATGAGGCATTGAAAGCAAGCCGACTGAAAGAAATCATAGGAGTTATTGGAGGAAGACTATTCAATTGGGCTTCTCGCAAATCTTTCTTCCCTTTGCATCTTGGAATCAAATGTTGTGCACTTGAGATGGCTGCTGCAGGCGGCCCTCGATTTGATGCACAACGATTCGGCCTCTTCTTTAGAAGCAGTCCTAGACAATGTGATGTTTTGTTAGTAAACGGCCCGATTTCCAAGAAATTCGCTGATCCAATTGTTCGATTATGGGAGCAAATGCCTGAACCAAAATGGTGTATTGCTATGGGGGAATGTGCTATTTCAGGAGGCCCTTATTTCCAATCTTACAATGTACTCGAAGGCGTTGATACGGTAATTCCAGTTGACGTGTATATTCCTGGATGCCCCCCGCGCCCTGAAGCCCTCATCGATGGTTTTGATTTATTGCGTCAACGCATTTTATTGAATGGAGTTAGCCCAGCTATGGTGGCAGATGACACTGCCAGTCCTGTTGTAGTAGGAGATGATTAGATGGGCATGAAGGTCAATCATGAGAAGCAGGTTGCTGCCGCGAATGATGTCATTACGGCTCTTGAAGCTGAATTTAGCGGCGAAGGTTTGAGTTGCGAAGTTCGAATGCATGCTGGTGGCAAGCATCAGAGATCCTATGTCTACATTGATTGCCCCCCCTCCATTTGGGCTATTGTTGCTGAAACACTTTCTGAGGTTCATGCAGTGGATCATTGTTCCATGATTACCGGAATTCATTGGCCGGAAAAAAGTCCTGAAATGGAATGGCAAGTTGTTGTTCACCTAATGAGAATGAGTGTGCGCAACCCTCCTTCCAATGAAGGCATAGTAATGCCAATTATTTCAGACGCATCTATTCTTCAAGGTTCAGATATGCCACTTGAATTTGAAGTTAGTATTGCCATACCAGAGACACGGAATCCATCAATACCTTCTGTACAACATGTTTGGGTTGGTGCAGATTGGAATGAGAAGGAAACTTGGGATTTAGTTGGAATTGATTTTGAGGGCCATAATGAGATGCGTAGAGTTTTACAGCCGCATGAAACGCCAGCGGGATTCCATCCACTTCAGAAGCAGCATAAGTTGCGATACCATGAATTCAATGAGATGTATGATGATGCTCAAGGATTTGCACGTAAGTCTGAGGACATTGGTAAAGTCAAGTAAGGAGGGATTAAGATGGCAGAAATGTGGATTTCAATGGGCCCTCAACATCCTATGACTCATGGACTCTGGACACTTAAAGTCAAGATTGATGGAGAGACAATTGTCGACACTATACCTGATTTAGGTTACATTCATCGAGGTGTTGAGAAGATTTGCGAATCTCGAGATTTTACCCAAATCACTCCTTATTGTGATCGTTTATGCTATGCTAGTGCTAATACTTGGTCCCACTCGTACATTTATGCTGCAGAAAATTTACTTGAGGTCGAAGTCCCTGAACGGGCAGAATATATTCGATTGATTGCGGTTGAGATTCAGAGAATCGCTAGCCATCTTATGTGGTTGGGGGCATACTGTCCAGATATCGGCAATCTTACCGCATTCGTTTATTGTCTTAGAGAACGTGAAATGATGCTGGATCTTTTACAAGAATTAGGAGGTTCTAGAATGCACTATAATTTCCCGAGAATTGGTGGAGTTAAGCGAGATTTACCTCATGGTTTTGCTATGCGTTGTAGAGCAAAAGTGAAACTTTTCCTCCAACGAATTCATGAGTATGAAGCATTACTTGACGAATCTACAATTTTCCTAATTCGTACACAGGGCGTTGGTTATGCAAAACCAGAGGAGATGGTAAATCATGGTGTAACTGGACCGAATCTCAGAGCAGGCGGAGTAAACTATGATGTTAGATGGGCACACCCTTACTCAGTGTACGATGAGTTAGATTGGACTCCTTCAGTAGAACGATCTTCAGTTAAAGGAGCTGATTGTTATGATCGTTATCGAGTTAGACTAGATGAAATGAAGACTTCAGCAGAATTGATTCTTCAAGCGTTAGACGGAATCCCTGGTGGTGCAGAAACATTCCACGAATCAGGTGATCCTGCCCTTATCGCAAAGGCCCCAGCCCGGGCTTCTGATGGTCAGACAGGTTTCCATCATTTTGAAGATCCAAGAGGAGAATCAATGTTTTATCTAGCCGGAGGAGGAGATGAGAGGGGCAAGAATCCATATCGTGTATCGATTCGATCTCCGATGTTCATTACCATTCCATATGCGGCAAAGTGTATGATTGGATACAAAATTGCTGATGTTCCTGCGATTATGGGAAGTTTCGATCCATGTATCGGGGAGACAGACAGGTGATTGTATGGCTGCAGACGACTGGTTCGATGTTCGTGGAGCAGTAGCATGGGTTACTGAACAGACAATGGACAAGACCATTGGAATGACTCGATTTTGGGAGCAGAAGTATTGGTTAAGTGAATTTTCTGCTGAATTTGCCATGGCTGGAATCATATTCGTTGTTACTATGTTAGCGGTTTTAGGGCCCGTTTGGATGGAAAGAAAACTCATCGCTCGTTTGATGGATCATCGTGGCTCTACTATTGCGATACGTTCGTTATGGACTGGGGAAGGCAATATTCGAGTTGAATGGTGGAAGGATTTACCGTTTGGTATTGGTGTCCCTATTGGATGGATTAATGGATTCTTGTGGAATAATTTCGGCAATGAATCCAGCAACCCAAAGGTAACTCAAGTTGGAAATAGAAGTTATGCTGGTTGGTGGTGGGCCTTACCTGGAATGATCAATAATTTTGCAGATTTTACCAAATTCGCGATCAAAGAACATATGCCTCCTAGAGACGCAGATCAAGTGACTTACGAAGTTGCCCCATTCATCATTATCTCTACAACATTACTTGTTTTCGCATTCATCCCATATGGGCCTAGTTTGTATGCCGCTAATCCTGATTTATCGTTGGTCTACATGATGGCGATTTTTGGTATTGCTCCCCTCGGTGTTTTCTTTGCAGGATGGGCCTCAAACAACAAATATACACTGATCGGCGGAATGAGAAGTGCAGCCCAGTTAACTGCTTATGAGATACCCCTTCTAGTCACAGTTCTTGGAATCGCAGTTCTTAGTGGGACATTGAATATCATTGAGATTGCTGAATTTCAGATGAATAATACACTTGGAAGTGTTTGGAATATTTTCCTCATGCCTCTTGGTGCAGCACTTTTCTTAATTACAATGATTGCTGAAGTAGAGCGCACACCTTTCGATATGCCCGAAGCTGAGGCAGAACTTGTAGAGGGATGGTGGACAGAATATGGTGGAATGCGTTGGGGGCTTCTTTTCGCCTCTGAATATTTACGTGCACTTGCAGCCTGTCTTTTGTTCTCTCTTTTCTTCCTTGGAGGTTGGGAGTTTCCCTTTGAAGATTCGTTGATTGCATTACCATTAGTTGGCGGAATATTTGGTGCGTTATTCCAAGTAGTACCTCATTCTGCTTGGTTATTGATGAAAGCATGGCTAGTATTTGGTTTCTTCATCTGGGTCAGAGCATCTCTTCATCGAGTTCGAACAGATCAAATCCTAGAATTCGGTTGGCGTTATTTACTACCTCTTTCGGTCATCCAACTTGGTTTGAGTATTTGGCTCCGACTAGGTGTTTATGATGGAGGTCCTTGGCCATTGGTTGTTCCAGCATTGATTACAGTTGTTGCCGTTGTTCTATTCGTTGTTTTAGTCTTAGATGAAGACGAAGAAGCTCTCGCTGAACAAAGACGCCCATATCATGTTAGTGAAATCAATAAGGCCTCACCTGGAGCTAGAATAAATTTGGAGGATTAAAATGGCATATCACCCTAGAGCGACACCGAATTTCCGAAACCTTGTAGTTCGTCCAATGTGGATTACTTTGCGTGCAGGACTTAGGACAATACCTGTCATAGGTCCACGCTTCTTTTCTTCTGGTTACCATGGTAAGCAAGCTCAGATGCTTGATGATGAAACAATCAATCGTATTGGAGATAATGATTCAGGTGACATAATTTATGCAGCAGATCGTGAAACAAGTCATTTCGTTAAATCTATTTCACGACCTGTTACTATCATGTATCCATATGAGCGATTAGAGGATCTTGAACCGTGGTTATTTGTTCCAAATAATTACAATGGACGAATAGGAGTTGTTTGGGAAACATGTACTGCTTGCAAAGCCTGTGTTCGAGCATGTCCAAACGATTGCTTACACATGGAATCAGAGGTTCGAGTGAATGTTTTGGACATGCCAGATGCTCCAGAGGATGATGCAGGTTTGAGTTCTGTAGAATTTGTAGAAGGTGGTTATCTTGCTAGGAAAAATGATGATTTTGAAGAGATTGAGAATACATTTTCTTTAGAAACTGCTCATGAATCAGCTCCTCAACAATACGACTTTGCAGAAATTATTGATTTGAGTGGTACTACTGCATCAGTTCGTTGGACAGATTCTGGTAAGACTGAATCTGTTGATTTAGAAGGTATGATTCCAGCAGAGCAAGATATTGTTTCGGGTAGAATTGACTTAGGCCGTTGTATGTTCTGTGGCCTTTGTATGGAATCATGTCCATTTAATTCATTCTTTATGACCAATGAGTATGATGGAATGTCAGGTATTACACGTGATGATTTGTGGATGGATGCAGCCAGAACAAGAGTTCTTCCGGTTGTTCACAAGGAAGCAGTAGATCGAGAACTTGCGAAGAGGGCTGACAAGGAAAGAGCCAAGCGAGAAAGAGCAGCAAAAAAGGCAAGTAAGGCAAGTAAGGAGGCATGATTATGGCAATTGATGGCGAACTGATTACATTTGGTTTATTCAGTTTAATCGCCATCGGTGGTGCTTTGGGTTGTGTCTATGCAAAAAGAGTTGCACATTCTATGCTTTCATTGGTTTTCTGTTTCTTTGCAGTAGCTGGAGTATTTGTATTAGCTGGAGCCGAATTACTTTCTGCCATTCAGATATTGGTATATCTTGGAAGTGTAATGCTAGTAGTTCAGTTCGGAGTAATGCTAACTCGAAGACAAATTATGGAAGGTGATTTCGAGTGAGGGCATTGGGGAATGTCGCCCGTGCGGGCATTGCAATTCTTGGTTTCTATCTGATGAGTTTGCTTGTTGATGCCCCTCGTTGGGTATCTGGGGGTGTAGAGATGGCATCACCTACTGCTCGTTTTGCTGATGCATTAATGGTAGACTGGTCCTTTTCGCTGGTTATTCTTGGTGCATTATTGGCAATGGCTATGATTGGAGCATCATATCTTGTACGTGATGAGCGATTGGAGAATTTAATCTGGAATGAAGGAGGAATTGGAGTAGCACCTGCTCCATCCAAAAGATCAACAGTTTCAGTTACTATGGATTCTCCAACAGGAAATGAGTTGCAGAAGTTAGCAGATTATTTGCAAGAGAAAAGTCAGACTGTTTTCGACTTTTTCCGTTCTATCGATTTGGATGATTCGGGGGAGATTGATACAATGGAATTCCAACTGGCCCTCAAAAATACCAGTATTGCAAATCTCCCTCCATGGGATATTGATGAATTGGTGAATCAAGTGGACTTAAACAATGATGGAAAATTGGATTTGCCAGAACTTGATTTAGCATTAATGAGTTTAATTTCAACTGGAGGTGAAGAGGAATGATTGATCCAGGTTACATTTCAGGGCTTTCCGCGATTTTGTTTTTCATTGGCCTAGCAGGTGCGTTTACTCGTAAGCATGCAATTATTGTCTTGATGTGTATTGAGATAATGCTCAATGCCGTAAATCTAAATTTTGTAGCTGTTGCAATGCAAACAGGAGATCCCGAAGGTTGGGTTTTCACATCTATAGCTATTGCAATTGCAGCATCTGAAGTTGCTGTCGGCCTTGCGATATTCTTGTCTTTATACAGTACTAGGGAGACAATCAACCTCGACGAGGTTGATTTATTGAAACATTGAGGTGATAAGATGGGTGAATCAAAAAACGAATCTCGTCTTCTTCTTTTTCTTCTAGTTGCCTTGATGATTCCTATTGGATTGGCTTTTGGGGGAGGTGGACATGCAACTGATTGGTCTTTCGTCATCATTGTTGCACCGATGGTCGCTTTCCCTCTCATCCTTCTTGCGGGTCAAATTTGGAATGGACATCCTCTATGGAAGAACACTCTGAAGGAAGGTGGCATTCCTGCTTTGATGACTATGACCATCACCCTTGGAGTAGGTCTGTGGGTGATTATAGATTACATAAGGGGAACAGCACACTTCGAATCATATTCTGTTAGTCAGATACTGTCCTGGATTTCATTTGATGTAATGACTCATACATCTAACGGATGGGTTATCTTACCCCAATGGGAGATATCATTCGGTGTTTGGGTCGATCAAACGACCTTGATGTTGTTGTTTGTAGCTACTTTCCTTACATTCCTAATTTGTTGGTTTGCAATTGGATACATGACTACAGATGAAATTAATGAGAATCGAAATCATCGTTTCTTTGCAGAATACTTGTTGTTTACGGCCGGAATGTTTGGTATGGTTTTAGCCGACAATTTCCTCTGGTTATTCATTTTCTGGGAGATAATGGGGCTTTGTTCCTATCTATTGATTGGTTTCTATTATTGGAAGCCTAGTGCTGCTGCTGCTGCAAAGAAAGCCTTCATGACAACTAGAGTAGGAGACGTCTTCTTAATGGTTGGACTGTTGATACTTTACCAAATCTATGGTTCATTAGATTTCGCTGTAGTCTTCGATGACCCATCTACTGGAGTAGCTGGAGCCGTTGATGCCAATTTGTTAGGATGGGCACTAGTTATGTTGTTCATTGGAGCAGTTGGTAAGTCTGCACAATTCCCGTTACATGTATGGCTCCCGGATGCTATGGAAGGCCCTACCCCTGTATCTGCTCTGATTCATGCAGCGACCATGGTTAATGCAGGGCTTTACTTGGTTGCTCGAATGGTTCCATTTGTAGATGTTGCAAATGGAGGAGTACATGGGCTAGAAGATGTTGGTTTACTCGTTGCATGGGTTGGTGGAATTACTGCATTTATGGCAGCAGCGATTGCGTTTGTTCAAAATGATATCAAGAAGGTGTTGGCCTATTCAACAATGAGTCAATTAGCATACATTTTCACAGGCCTTGGAGCTGCCTTATGGTTCCTCAATCATGATGGAGACGCAATGCATACTGCTGGGATTATTGTTCTAGGTTCATCCTTGTTCCATTTGTTTAATCACGCTATGGCAAAGGGAATGCTATTCATGGCTTCAGGATCGGTTATTCATGAAATGCATCATGCTCACCATCACCTTCATCATGATCATCATGATGAAGATCATAGTACTGATGTATCTGATATCCCAGAAGCATTGGTATCTTTGGTCAAACATTTACGTTCTGAAGGATTGACTTTACGGGAATTCTTCGACAATCTTGATCTTGATAGTAGTCGAACCCTTACAGTAGAGGAATTAAAGTCAGGACTAGTTTCAGCATCCATTGTAGAGGAATCAACTGACATAGATGCTTTAGTTAATGCAATGGATCGAAATGGTGATGGGGAAATAGATCCGGTTGAATTAGATCGATATATGATGGATTTCTTAATTGGTGGAAAGATCGAGTCTCACGGTGAACACGATGATTTCGATCCTCAAGATATGAGGAATATGGGCGGCCTTGCAGCGCATTTACCCGTTACTTCTACTGCCATGATGTTAGGGTCAATGTCCATCATTGGAATTCCATTGATCGGAGGTTTCTGGTCTAAAGAAGGCATAGTAGGACATACTTGGGATGCTTTCTTCCACGGTGAATTATTGATGTTAGGTCCCGCCCTTCTAGTTCTATTGACAGCAGGAATGACTGGATTTTACATGTCTAGAATGTGGTTCATGACATTCGCAGGTTCACCAAAATCAGAAGTTGTCGATCATGTTCATGAAACAACTCCTTGGATTAAGACCCCTCTTGTGACATTGTCATTAGTTACAGCATTCACAGGATTGATTTTGACAATGTTTGGGGCAGTTAAATTCCTAGGTGGTAAATATGATCACCTTTCATTCCATCATGGTGGAATTATCGATGAATTTGTGTATGCTCTAGAGCATGCATTCTTACCTTCTGATCCTAATTTTATGATTGTAGGATACGCCACAATATTCCTTTCATTCATTGTTGGACCATGGTTTGCTATGAGAATTCATGGAGGTGCTCTGAAGGATGGAAGTTCCGCGATTCCATTAGTCGGTTGGTTAGTCAATTTGTCTTCCCGCCCTAGTAAAATGGATGTTTCTGATATGGCTGAGTCTTCCTTAGCTAAGGCATTACAAGAGAGGCTATACATCGATCACCTCTATGAAGAAATTATTCGAAGAACAGTAATTCCATTTTCATTACTTAGTGCATGGTTTGATCGAAATATCATTGATGGAATCGTTAAAGGAATTGAGAAAGGATCACAAGCATCTAGCGAGCGAATCCGTTTACTCACCACAGGTAGTGCTAGAGATTACATTTTGTATGCTGCTGTTGGAGCACTTTGTATTGTATTCTTACTCATGGGGGTGAGTTCTTGAACGAATTAGAAATACTTACACTTACACCTCTTTTTGCTGGCTTACTATTGCTTCTAATTTACGAGGTAGTTCCTTCAAGCACTAAGAAACAAGCTGTTGATTTGATTAAATACGCAAATATGGGAATCGCAGTTCTGTTGTTCGGATTAGCAACTCAAATCGGTCTTGAGAATGATTGGTTATCTACCTGGTCATCTGGTTCTTTTGGCGCTCAAGGTTCCTACTTGTTAGAAAGTGAATACACTTCGTTAATATCGAGTATTGGTGTGAATTGGCACGTTGGAATAGATGCTCTGTCTTATCCAATGATTTGGTTGACCACTCTTCTGATTCCAATTTCAATGTTAGTTCAATGGGATGCAGATAAAGGAGCACAATTCCATAGTTTGATTCTTCTAATGGAAGGAGCATTGTTGGGTGTCTTTGCAGTCTTGGATTTATTCTTGTTCTATGTCTATTGGGAACTCACATTGGTTCCAATGTTTTTCTTGATTCTGGTATGGGGTGGGGAAGATCGAAGATACGCTGCTATGAAATTCTTCATCTACACATTTGCAGCTAGTATTTTGATGTTAATTGGAATTCTAATTGTATATTTCCATAGTGCTCCTGTCTCTGGAATTTCCGGTACGTTGACACATCATCATTTTGATATTCCATTACTCATGCAACAATCATCTCTAATTGGATCTGCAGGATTGAGAACGGTTGTTTTCCTTCTAATGTTGGTGGGATTTGCCACAAAAATGCCGAGTGTGCCAGTGCATACTTGGCTACCAGATGCCCACGTTCAAGCTCCAACTGCTGGCTCAATGTTGTTGGCAGGAGTGATGTTGAAAATGGGTGCATATGGATTCCTAAGAGTAGCCGTTAGTTTGTTCCCTCAAGAGACGATTACAATGATTCCTTTGTTGATTTTCTTAGGGATGGCTAGTTTATTCTATGGGGCATGGGTATGTCTTGGCCAAACAAATCTCAAAAGAATGGTTGCCTATTCGTCGGTTTCTCACATGGGCTTGATATTCCTTGGAATTGCTACAATGCAACCACTTGGAATTGCAGGAGCCTTGTTCATGATGTTTGCACATGGAATCATTTCTCCTCTATTGTTTGCTGTTTGTGGATCATTCAAGCATCATTATCATACTTTGGAAATTGGATCAATGCGGGGATTAGCCCATCATAGTCCATTCATGGCAGGACATATGATGTTGGGATGGATGGCCAGTTTGGGTCTTCCATTAATGGCTGGCTTCGTGGCAGAAGTTGCAATTATGATTGCATTCTGGATGACCTTTGGTTGGTGGGTTCTCATTCCTGCATTAACACTGATTCTTACAGCTGCTTACTATCTTTGGTCTATGCAAAGAACAATTTTTGAAAGTGGAGACCCACATCATGGTATTCTCCCTGACACTATGCATGATGAGAAGCCACGCGACATTACTTGGCATGAGAATGCAGGGATGTTCATACTCGGTGGTTTGACGATTCTTTTCGGAATCCTTCCTGCTTTGTTCTTTGAAATGATGTCGAATTGGAGTACTGGTTTAGTCAGTGAAATCATGATAGATGCTCTTACAACTTTGGGGGTAACTCCATGAATATCGAATCTCCATTACTTGCTCATCCCTTATTGGTAGAATCACTACGTCCTGAGATGACAATTATTGTCGGAATCCTTCTACTTATCATTGTTCCAAATCTAGGAAATGCAACAGTTCGAATTCCAATGACCCAATTCAGAATTCCAGTATTTCTTGGAGGTGAACGTTTCCGTGCTACCAGTGATCCACTTATCCCTGGTGTAATTTCTATGTTTACATTAATTCTAGCTATGGCTAGTAGTTTGATGACTTTTGTAGAGGGTGCAGCACTTTCTACAGTATGTATTTCTGCAAATGGAGCAATTCAACAGGGCTGCACGGGTTCCGATTATATCCTTAGATCCGACGCATTTAGCCGAATTTTCACATCGATATTCAGTTTTGCATTGTTGATTGGAACAGCAGCAATGATCAATAGAATGCCTGCTAGGGTTGATGCAAAAGCACCACATCCAGATTCTAGTGATTCACTCAAAGCTCGAGCGATTCGCGTTCTTCTCAATAATCGTCGTCAAGGAGATTTCCATCTACTGATCCTTTTCGTTGCTCTTGGGATGAATATTGTTGCTTTATCAACCAACTTATTCTTGTTATTTGTCGGATTAGAATTAGCCTCTCTGGCAATCTATGTTCTTGTTGCGTTCATGAAAGAAGAGACAACGAGTGGAGAAGCAGCGACTAAATATTTCCTCACAGGTTCTGTTGCAAGTGCTGTAACTCTCTATGGTATGTCACTTCTTTACATTTGGAGTGGTTCTGCTTCTGATTATGCCTCTGCAACTCTCAATCTAACAGGTCCTCAGGGATTAGCAGCTACATGGGCAGCTATGGAAACTCTAGAACCATTGGCTGCGATTGGTTTCGGAATGTTACTCGTTGGTTTTGGATTCAAGGTTAGTGCCGTTCCTTTCCATTTCGCAGCTCCTGATGCTTATTCGGGTACATCATCACCAATGGCATCCATTCTTGCTACTGCATCAAAGGCGATGGGTTTCACCGCACTTCTTCGAGTCTTGGTCGTTATGGCAGGCCCTGAATTAGGATCCCAAGCATTTTGGCTTCCACTTCTCGGTCTTCTATCAGTTGTCACAATGACTTGGGGTAATCTTGCCGCACTCTCAACTGAGAACCCAAAGAGAATGTTAGCTTACTCAAGTGTTGCACATGCTGGATATCTTCTGGCTGCTCTTGCCGCACTTGGCTCAGGCCTAGCAAGCGAATCTACCAATGAAGTTCTGATTACTGCAATAGTATTCCATCTTCTAGTTCTAGCCTTCTTCAAGTCAGGTGCTTTCCTGATTCTTACTATGACTGAGATTAGGGGAGATTCTTCGTCTATGGAGTCATTGTATGGGCTTGGTCGTCGAGATCCAATTATCGCAGTTTCCATGTTTGTGTTTATGCTGGCTCTAGCGGGCGTTCCTCCTCTTTCTGGCTTCCTTTCTAAGTTCCTTGTCATTGATGGAATTATTTCGGCAAGTACTGGCAGTGGCTCTATTTCTGCTGCTGGAGCAATGGATTGGCTAAGTAGTGTCCATTGGGTTTTCTGGTTGGCAGTATCTATGGCATTAAACAGTGCCCTTTCTCTATTCTATTATCTGAGAGTGGGCCAGGTAATGTTCTTTGAGAAATCAAAGAGTATCCTTCCTCTCCCCGATGCACCAATGATTAGAATCACCGTAATCCTTTGTCTAATTCTAACAGTAATCTCTGGACTTGGTCCCTTTAGTCAAACATTAGTAGATATGGCTACTATGGCGGCTCAACACTTGCTAAAGGTTTGAACCGTTCCTTGACCGTTGTTGTTTTTAGTAGGTGGTCCGCAGGCTAACTTCAATGGCACGCGGTAGAGAGGAGAAGGTGGACGAGGAACTCCTTGCCCAAATGGAGTCTGGAGACGGTTCAACCCGAATCAGAGTTCCTCTCCCTAACCGTAAGGTCAACGAGATGTTTGCTATTGCAGATCAGATGTTAGGTGGCCGTAGAGTTCGTGCAATTTGTGAAGATGGAGAAGTTAGAATTTCACGAATCCCAGGTAAGATGCGTAGAAGACAGTGGGTTCGTGAAGAAGATCTGATTGTTGTTCAACCATGGGAATATCAGGACGATAGAGCCAATGTAATTACAAGATATAGTAAGACGCAAGCGATGTACCTTTCTCGAAAGGGACAGTTGCCATCTATCGTTGATGTATTTGGTTCAGGTGAAGAATCAGTAGAAATTGGAGATGAAAGTGGAATCTTTGAAACATCTTCTCGACCAGAAGAAGAGATAGAATTAGAAGAAGAAGATGATGTAGATGATATGTTTTCTTCTAATGATTCTGATGAAGAAGAAGTTATCGATTCAGAACCCGTTGCAGAGCCTACTACAGCTCGTCAAGATGATTTTGATGATGACGATGATGGCGATATTGACTCATTCTTCGGATAGGTGGTCGTGTGACCTCTGATGATGAATTTGATGAGGATATTGAAGAGCAAATAGATGTTAAATCGATGCACGGTGAAGGTGGTGAATCCACCGAATGGATGGATCAACCAAAAATGAAAAAGATGTTTCAAGAAATTGAACATCGATTACAAGGGGTCCTTGGAACAGGACAATATGATTGGGTAGACAGACGCGTTTTCGATCAAGTTTTTGATAAATCTACACTTTTGTCGATTTACAAATTGATGCGTAAAGGAGTTATTGATACGGTTGAATTTCCAATTGCAAGTGGAAAAGAGGCTCACGTTTTCTATGCAAAAAGTATTGACGGACCACGTGCAGTAAAGATTTTTCATACCAGTAATGCAGTTTTCAAAGGATTAACAAAATATATTGAAGGTGATCCTAGATTTGGAGGATTGAAACGACGACATAGAGAATTAGTTACCATCTGGGTTCGAAAAGAACATCGAAATCTAAAGCGGTTAGAGAAATCAGGCCTAAGAGTTCCATCAGCCTTCGAAGTCTATCGGAATGTATTGGTGATGGAATATCTTGGTTCAAATGATGGGCCAAGCCCCCGTCTTAGAGATATTAAAATCGAAAATCCCGAATATATTTTTGAACAATTAGTGAATTTTATTCAAGTATCTTGGAAAGATGCTGATTTGGTACATGCTGACCTTTCCGAATACAATGTTCTTTGGCATAATGATGAACCATGGATTATTGATGTCGGACAAGCGGTAAAATCTGCACATCCCAATGCAGAGGAATTTCTAATTAGAGATGTAAGAAATATTTGTAATTGGGCTTCTAAAAAGGGTGTCGAAGCACCCTTTGAGGAAACATTGCTAAGAGTTTTAGAGGGTTAATGTCCATTCAAATTAAGTGAGATAGTACGGAGGGTGAACTATGGAATTACTTGCAAGAATTTCTAAAGATCGTATTGGAGTACTTATTGGCAAGTCTGGAGAAACGAAGTTAGAAATTGAAAATGTAGCTCATTGTACGTTGCATATCGATTCAGAAACAGGGGAGGTACATGCCAAGTGGTCTGACGAATCAGATCCGATTATTCGAATTAAATTACCAGATGTTATTCGAGCAATTGGTAGGGGAATGGCTCCATCTCGTGCCATAAATTTACTCGAAGATGACGTACACCTCAAGATGTATGATATTCGAGAATGGGTGGGTCGTCAACCTAATCAAATCAAAAGGATGAGGGGTAGAATCATTGGACGTAATGGAAGAATACGTGAACTGATTGAAGAATTAAGTGGTGTTGAGTTGGTTGTTTACCGTTCAACTGTTGTTGTTGTTGGTGATTTGGATTCTCTTGCAATAGGTTCTGCAGCTTTAGAGAGAGTTCTTGGAGGTGCAGAACATGGAACCGTTCTCAAATTCCTCGAAACAGAACGTCGTCGTCAAAGAATGGAACGTCAAACATTGGCCATGCATGAGGCAAAAAACCCCTCTGAATCTTCAGGTTTCGATGCTTTAGTTCCAGGTCTTGCTGCCGCTAGGGAGAGAAGGAATGAACGTAGATTCAAGGCATCTCAAGTTGATCCAGAAGACGATGATGCGGTTAGAGAAATGATGGAATTAGCAGAAGATGAATCAATCGAATGGGGAGAAGAATAAATTATTCTTCGGCAGAATCTCTCATTGTCCAGACCATCCATCCTGAAACTACTAGCAGTAGGAATAGGGCTGGCATGAAACTAGTTACAGCACCAATTGAACTAGGTCTCGCTCCACTCACAACAAGATATTCCTCATTGTTTCCTTCGTCTTTTTCAGGGATTATTTCATCTGGATCTATTGATAATTTCAGGTCGTATTCACCAGAGGCAAGAATTCTAACTTCAAATGGTTCCAATACTTCTCTACCATCATATAGGCTACCCGCAGCCAATGTCCGAGTTTCTAATACAGTCCAATTCGTATCTGTGGTTCGATCACTAGGTGCCATTTCTAATCTCACAATTACCGATCCAGTATAGGCTTGATTAGCGATTACGGTTCCAGTGACATTGATCTTATCGCCAGTGTTTGCTGCAACAATGAGCCTATCGACTCCTACATTTTCTAAATGAAAATCAATTCCTGGAACGATTCTTACGTATGTTGGAGGACTCAAAATTTGATTTCCTGCATTATCAGTCATTATTGCTGAAACGCCCAGCCAATCACCTTGTTTGGTAGACCAATCAATCCCTGAAGGTAAATTTGCATTCATCCCAGAGCCTAACGAAAGCCATTGGTTCGTAATATCTGGAATAGGCCCCATTCCATCATTATCAAATCCATATCGTAGTGTTGTGTTTCCTTCATCGATTCCAGAAAGAGTATCTGTTGCAATTAGTTGTATACTGACTTGACTTTGTGTCATAGTTGTAATTTCAGGGATATTCCACCCACCTGCTACTGGGTCTGTATGGTCTGCCCAGAATGAATGGTTGGTACTAATTCCAGAATTACCTAGTCGGTCGACCGCTCTGAAAGATAGAACTCTTTGACCTTCAGGTAGAGGTAAAGTGGAAGTCGATCCACTTCCAAAATTATTCCAATTTCCATCATCTACTCGCCATTCGTAGTGATCAATTCCAACGCCGCCATTATCTGTCGCTCCGGCGGACAAAGCTCCTATTGTAACTATTGAATCATCAGTCCATGTGCTCTCAGATACTGAGAAAACAGGTGTTCCAGTGGTAGGGCCGCTTCGATCAATTCCAAGATAC
>Ga0115011_10001238_pt1 | contig 18595 bp, 12 predicted proteins | sample TroAtlMetagenome_2_FD_88705 | JGI IMG/M metagenome (GOLD analysis project Ga0115011, IMG submission 88705) | Marine eukaryotic phytoplankton communities from Atlantic Ocean - Tropical Atlantic ANT8 Metagenome | ecosystem: Environmental > Aquatic > Marine > Oceanic | place: Tropical Atlantic...
GAAAATGGCGTCCACAGACGTTCGAGTCGATCTCAGGTCAAGAGCACGTCACACGCACGCTGATGAATGCGATCGCACAAGATCGTGTGCATCACGCCTTTCTTTTTTGTGGGGCGCGGGGTGTTGGAAAGACGACGGCTGCGCGTGTTCTTGCGCGCGCGCTCAACTGCAACGAGGGCCCGACCCAAACTCCATGTGGTGAGTGCAAAGCCTGCAAAGAGATCGCGACCAGTTCATCTATTGATGTTCTAGAGATCGACGGAGCGTCGAATCGTGGGATCTCGGAGATCCGTGAGCTGCGCGAAAGTGTTGCCTATGCACCGCAACGGGATCGAACCAAGATCTACATTATCGACGAAGTCCACATGCTCACGACGGAGGCCTTTAATGCGCTTCTAAAAACTCTGGAAGAGCCTCCTTCGCATGTGAAGTTTATCTTCGCGACAACTGAACCTCAGAAGATCCCGGTCACCATTCTATCTCGCTGTCAGCGCTTTGATTTCAAACGCATTCCTCAGGAAGAGATGTTGACGAGCTTGCGGTCTATTCTGAAAGAGGAAGGCGTTGAGATCGATGATCCCGGTCTTCGAATGGTTGCGCGTGAATCTGAAGGGTCGATGCGTGACGCTCTCAGTCTCTTAGATAGGATCATTAGTTTCTGCGGTGAAAAAGCAGACGCGGAGCAGATAAGTCGCGTTCTAGGTGTCGCAGATAGACGCTGGATCGATCAAATTTTGGCGGCCGCTTTAAGCGGTGATAGTCCGGCGGCCCTTAACGTCATCGCGGATGTGTTTGAGTACGGTACAGATCTACGGCACTTCACCAAGGATCTCGTTCGAAGCTTGCGAGATCTAGTGATCTTACGGGTTGCTCCTAACTCACCGAATCTTACGGATCTAAGTGATACCGAGCGTGAACAGCACCTGAAACGAATTTCAGATCATGCGCCACAACGTCTCCAGCAGCTTTTTCAGTTAGCATTGGATGCATCGGAACGTTTGGCACATACCAGTTTTCCCCGTTTGGAACTCGAGATGGCCATTGTTCGAATGTGTCACGTGCGTCCACTCAAAGGTATTGATGGCCTAGTCCAGCGCCTGGGAGCCTTAGAAAGACGGTTGGGAGGGGCTCCGCCAGCGCCTTCTCCACCAGCCTCTTCAGAAGGTGGTAATAGTCGCCCTTTTGAGTCTACGGCGCCGGCCCCGAAGCCAGCGCCACCGGTAGAGGCTAAGCCTCAGGCACCATCGATTCCGTCTGCGAGTGTGAAGCCAGAGCCTGTTGTGACCGTTGAACCGGCGGAACCGGAGCTTCCTGTCGAGGAACCTATTTCCTCGGTGGCCGATGCTTCAACATCGGATTCTGAATCTTCGAGGGAAGACCAAGCAGTGGTCGCTATGCCGGAACCTGTTCCTGCGCCCGAGTCTGTTCCTGGGCCTGAGTCTGTTCCTGGGCCCGAGCTTGTGGAAGAGACGCCGGTCGAAGCGACTGAAGCACAAGGTGCGCAAGTCAGTGACGCGCCCGATGAGAAAATAGAAGAAGAAGAGGCGCAGCCCTCTGTCCTGGCTGAGGCATTGCCGGACGTGGACAATGAGACGTCATCGGTGCTGGATACAACGCATCAGGTAGAAGACGAGTCGATGAATGTTTCGACGCAGCCCGATGGTGCATCGTCGCAGGATTCGGAGTCTAAGACCCAACCGGAAGATCAACCCAGAGAGGCTGAGAAGAAGCCTCAAGAAGCGCCGCAGGAAGAACGTCCTAAAGCGCACGATGCACTTCGTGTCGTCAGTTCGGCGAGTAACCCCTTCGCGGGTGATTCGACGCCAGGCTCGGCCGGTGTATCGACTCAAGCCCTGAATAAGACGGGGCGTCCGTCGCCAGACATGTTTGCAGAAGGTAGTGACATTGCGACTTTGAATCATGAAGGCTGGGATGCCTTTGTGGATCGATTAGAAAATCAGTCGGTCTCTTGGGCTGCCAGCTTGGAGCACGCAGAGTTACAGCGCGTTGAGAAAGGAAAGGTCATCATCGCGTTTGAATCGGGAAGCGCTAATGCCAGTCGGGTCGAAAAGTATGGACGCGAGTTGTTACGCTTTTTGAAAAGAGATTTTGCAAACGTTACGGGGCTCGGTATCGACCAGGCCTCATCTGTGGGGAATTGTCCCTACCGACGTCGTTTGAGTCGGGTAAAGGATGAGTTGGGTCGACGTCGTGAAGCGATTGGAGATCACCCTGTGGTATCGCAGCTAGTAGAGCGTTTTGACGCGAATGTCGCGCGTGTGCGCGTTTACGGAGAGGAGGATTACAGTGAGCATTGAGGACTTACTAGGTGGCCCTGACGGCCTGAAGAATCTGATGGGCCAAGCGCAGCAGATGCAGCAGCAGATGCAAGAAGCCCAATCTCGAGCTGAGAAGCGTGAAGTTGTTGGAGAATCAGGCGGTGGATTGGTGAAGGTTACCGCCAATGGTCGCCAGGAGATCTTGAGTGTGAAGATCGATCCGGTGGCCGTCGATCCGCGTGATGTTGAGATGCTAGAAGATCTTGTGACAGCAGCGATCAACGTAGCCCTTACACGGTCTCGTGAAGCTATGAATGAAGAAATGGGTTCTCTCGGCTCCGCGCTGAATATGAGCGGCCTTAAGCTCTAGAGAAGGCGTACGTGCTCCCAACGGCCCTAGATAAGCTATCCGCACTTCTATCCCGCCTGCCAGGCGTTGGAGATAGATCTGCAAATCGACTCGCTGTATTCATTCTCTCGCAAGACCAAGAATATGCGCAGGGTTTGGGTGACACACTCCAAGAGCTTCATGAACGCGTATCGTTCTGTCAGGAGTGTCATATGCTTTGTGAGGGCACATTATGCGATGTGTGCCGCGATCCGACCCGAGATCAAGAGACTGTCTGTGTCGTTCAGTCGGTTGTCGATCTGATGGCGTTTGAGCGCACCGGAGCCTACAACGGTCTTTATCATGTGATGCACGGTGTCTTGGCGCCTCTTAAGGGCATCGGTCCAGGCCACCTGAAGTTGGACAACCTAGAGCTTCGTTTGGACTCTCTAGGTGCCAAAGAGGTCATTTTGGCGACGAATACCGATGTAGAGGGCGAAGCAACCGCGCTTTACCTGGCTCGTCGTTTGGAGCGTATGGACGTAGAGACCACACGTCTGGCGACAGGACTTCCAATGGGTGGAGAGCTTGAGTATATCGATCAGAACACGTTGACTCGTGCTCTTTCGGGAAGACAAGGGCTGTCACTGAGGTCCGAAGACTAACTAGGTCTTTCTATTCGGACTGGAAGTGCCCTTGTCAGCGCGAGGGCTGATGGGCTCATGTCTACCTGCCAGGCCATAATTTCCACGCCACTTTCGCGTGCTTGGGCAAGGCCCTCTGAATAGGCCTTATCGACCTGCCATGCTGGTTCAAAACTTGTGCAGTCGGGTCGCTGAACCAAGAAAAACTGAACTGCCCGATGACCCGCTTTAACGATGTCTATCAAGGAGTGTAAGTGCTTAAGACCGCGTGCTGTGACCGCATCAGGGAACAATGCACGGGTGCCTTGGGAGAGTGTGACGTTTTTGACTTCGACAAAACAGGTGCGTGGATCTGACCGGTGGTCGCTGAGATAAATATCGAGCCGTGAATGCCCAAATTTAACCTCTCGTTGACTGGTACTATAGCCGGACAGTAAGGGGATAAAGTCTTCATCGATGGCGTTTTGGACGAGCTTGTTTGGCAATGACGTATTGACCCCCACCAAGCAGCCATCTTGACTGGCAAGCTCCCAACTCCATGCGAGTTTTCTTTTTTCGGTGCCTCGGTATTGAATCCAAACGGTAGAGCCTTCTTCCACAAGCCCTGTCATGGAGCCGGTATTGGCGCAGTGAGCCGTCACCACATCACCATTGTGGAGCTTGATATCAGCGAAGAATCGCTTGTACCGCTTCACCAGCGTGCCTTGTACCAGTGGAGGATCGAAGGCGAAGGGTTTCGAAGTATGAACCATTGAGTCGTTGTCACTCTTTGAAATATGGGGGGCAGACCTCTATAGTGACCTCCCTGCTAGGAGGCTTCCGTGCGACGTTATCTCTTGCTCACGCTGTTGGCTATAGGACTTGGGGTTGCGACTCCAAGCTCTGCCACAATCGTAAAGACCTTCTCGATGCCAGAGTTGGTACACGAAGCTCATGATGTTGTGCGCGGCTATGTCGTATCGGTTCAAGCCGTCTATGACCCCCAAAGAAAGCATGTGTACACGCATACGACCGTCGAGGTTGTGGAAGATATGAGAACGGGCCTTATGAAGCCTCGTACGATCGTTATTCGGCAATTGGGCGGTAAGGTTGATGGGATTGAGACGACATTGACCGGTAATGCACCGCTTGGACTGGGAGAAGAAGTGGTCGTGTTTGCGCGGACTGATGGAGCGTTTCACTACCTGATTGGTATGGCTCAAGGTAAGTACAGCGTGTTGCGAAGTAAGGGCAATGTGCCCCAGCTTCAGCGCTCTCTTCATGGGATCCACGGTGTAAAGCGCTCGGGCATCGCAATTCCTCAAGCACCTAATTCGCTTTCATTAGGGGAGTTAAGAACTCAAGTCATGGCCACGTTGAAGAAGGAGGTCCGACAATGATGCGGTCTTCCCTTATCGCCCTACTGGTCGCGTCTTTTGTGGGCGCCGCCACCAATGCTGAGGCCTATACGGTGATTCGTCGAAAGAACGGCAATAGCACCACGTGGAAGTCGATGCCGGTGAAGTGGACCATCAGCACCAACACGATGAGTGATATGAGTACCGATGCGATCGAGGAAGCGGTTCAAGGTGCTTTCGACGCTTGGAAGGACGTTAACTGCTCGACCATCACATTCTCGTTCAAGGGCTACAAGAACTTCGATCCGCAAAACGGTATTCACGTGACCTTCAAGGAGAATTCTTGGGATCCTGCAGTAGGAGATGCATTGGCCTATTCGGTGTCCGAGTCCTCGGGCAATGGAACAATTAGTTCGAATGATGTGGTCGTTAACGCCAAGGACTCAAAGTGGTCCAACTCTGGCGCTTGGGGAACCAACGATCTACAGGGTGTTTTGACCCATGAAATAGGGCACTCGATTGGCTTGGATCACAGCCGCGAATTTACATCGACTATGTTCTTTTCGGGCGGAAATCTGAAACTTAGAACCTTAGAGGAAGACGATGAGAAAGGGGCATGCTTTCTCTATCCATCAGGCGCGTTCACAAAAGGTCTTCCCTGTGATGCGTGTGATAAATCCCAAGAGTGCCAATATGGCTATTGTTGGTCCGTGGGTGGTGGACATTCCTATTGTGGTGCCAATTGTACAAACAATGGGCAGTGCCCATCCGGTTTCGAATGCGCGACCCTAGATAACAGCGTAGAGAAGCAATGTTGGCCAACGAATGGATACTGTAACCAATGGGGGCAAAATGTTGGGCTAGGCGACTTTTGTTTCGGTCACGAGGTTTGCGAGTCAGGTATTTGCCTGGTGACTGGGGATTCGGCTTTTTGCAGTAAGCAATGTACGTCTTCTAATCAGTGTGGGCAGGATATGTCGTGCAGTGGTGGGTTTTGCATGCCCTCTGGAAGTTCTCCTTACGGCGCTGAATGCCAAGATGATGCAGAGTGTGAAACAGCGCTATGCATTGCGTTTGGATTTGGTGGTGGGGTCTGTACACAGACCTGCGGAGTTAATGGTGGAACATGTCCACCCGGTAACCAATGCTATGACAACAAGTTCTGCGTGCCTCCCGGTCCGAGTCCAAATGGAACACCGTGTGGCCTTCCTAACCAATGCTTAGGCACCTATTGCATCGATAATAGCTGCACACAGGTGTGTAACGCTTCGACACCCTGCCCAGCAGGAACGTCATGCGTTGGTGGCTATTGCCAGGGCGCCGCCACGGGCGGTTCGTGTGAGACAGCTCAAACCTGTCCGCCGGGCATGATTTGTCAAAGTGATGGACCGGGAACGACTGGCAGCTGTGAGTATGATTGCAATCCTTTGGGTGGTTTTGGCTGTCCAGAGGGTCAGGTCTGTAAATGGCGATGGGAGTCATGGACCGAGCAGATTACAGGACTTTGTGTTCCGAAAAATGGTGGTCAAACTGCAGGCGAGAACTGCGAGGACAAGCCCTGCGAGAACGATCTCGTATGTGATTCCTTGTTTGGATCGACGCCAACCTGCCGAAAGGATTGTAAAAGCACGTCGACCAATAATCTGGGTTGTGGCGTGTTAGAGACTTGTGTGGCTCTCAATGACCCCAACGATCCTCTTAAGGGGCTGTGTGTCGGCGATAATGAGGGTCCTCCTCCCGAACCTGAACCCGATGCAGACGCAGGGGTTGTTGAAAGCGATGCAGGGTCCAACCCGCCTCCGAACGATGTAGGAGTAACGCCTGAACTGGACAGTGTTTCTTCGGATTCGACAGGCAGTACAACGACCCAGCCTGGTACGAAAAAAGAGAGCGGTGAGCATTCAGCGTGTGGTGCTGGAGATTCTCCGAGAGCGCCCTGGCTGTGGGCTTCGTTACTTTTGATTCTGTTGCTAAGTCGTCGCCGGCTTTCGCTTTCTGCGCCAACCGATCAGTCCTAATAGAACGCAAAGAACGGCGAAAGGCAGCGAAGCTTTGTCTTCGCTATCCGGAGCTTTCGATATCGCCAGGTTTGAGACATCTGGTGCTTCGTTGGCGTATGTGATGGTGGCATCGACCAGGTTCTCTGGTTTGGTTCGGGCGAGTATGCGTGTGAGGTAATAGGTGTCGTCATCGATGAGTTCACTGATGGCCGGGTGGGTGTCGACCATATTTCTGATGTCGCCTGCCAGTTCAGTCACCATCAGACGCCCTCCGGCTTCCTCAGTCATTGTGTCGATTACCTCTTCATAACTCTCGAATTCGAATCGTAGATCCCACAGGCGATCGGCCACTCCTTGAAGATCTGTTGATGGGTAATTGGTAACCCGGTAGCGCTTATCGGAAAGGGTATAGAGCTGTGTGCTCATGACACCGGTTGATGAACCAGCACTTAAAGCGAGGGGAAAGCTTGTTTTGCTGCTCACGTTGCGTGGAATTGTAAAGACGAGTGGTTGAAGATCGGTCAGGGTTTCAGCAGTCGCTGCTGCGCTGAGTTTGACCCAGACGAAGGACATGGATGCCGCGACATAGGGGGCTAATGTCTCCTCGGTACCCTCCGGGATCGCATAGCCGTCTTCTTCAAGCCACGAAATCATTTCTTCGACCGTCTCGGCTTTGACGATGTCGTATTCGTAATCTCCTAGTGTGCCAGATTCGACGTCGATGGGTGCTGAATTCCCGCTTGCCCCAAGTTCGGCACCACTGGCTGCCATCTTAGTGCCGCAAAACGTACTCTCAGTAGGACCCGATCCTGTAAGTTCGGAAGCGATCTCGATCCTGGGCTTGGTTAATTCATCGAGCGCATCGAGTGTGGCTATATTTCCCAGCGAGAGTTCTGGATTGTCTGCCACCGGCAGGACCCATGCAAAGTCTGCATTTTCGGAGTTGGCTCGAACCGATACATGTACGTCGATTGTGTCCTTCTTCCAGACCATGAGAACACGTTGTGTGTCCATGGTTGTTGGAGATGCCGTCACACTCGGAAAGAACATGCCGCAGGCGAGAATATCGAGAGGGATCAGGACGATGGTCAATACGATGAGAAGTCTGAGCATGGCTCTTTCCTTATAACGACTGGGTAGAACTTTGCGTCCGTTCTGATTCGAGTTTGCCGCGATGAAGAGAAGAGCCTATGCTCTCCCCATGTCTGGTTCAAGTGTGACGATGTATACGACCCCTATCTGTGGCTATTGCGTGTCTGCAAAGCGCTTACTTCAGGCAGAGGGAATTGCGTATTCTGAGGTAGATCTCAGCCAAGACCATGAACTTCGATTCAAGCTTGTCGAAGAAACAGGCTGGCGAACGGTTCCGATGATCTACGTTGAAGATAAATTTGTCGGAGGCTACCAGGAACTTCGCGCCTTACAGCGCGAAGGTGGACTGAAGCATCTGTCTCAGGCCTAAGCCTCGGGACGAGGAGGTGTTGATGCTTGGGCTTTGGTTCGGCCGCCTTTTCGAAGACGTGTGGTCTTAACCTTCTCATCCTCTTCCGCGTCTTTCGCTTCAACCTTCTTTTCGGCCGTTTTTGCTGTTTTTGCGGGCTTTTTCGCCTTTTTAGCAGCCTTTTTAGCTGGTTTAGCGGCTTTTTCTTCCGTTTTCGCAGCTTTTTTCGTTGTTTTCTTCTTAGCCGTCGATTTCTTGGCTGTTTTGGTTTCTTTTGCCGTTTCGGATGCTTTCTTCGATACCTTTTCGGTAGATTCCTCAGCCTGTGCAGGTTCATCCTCTACAGGTTCAGCGGCCTGAATCTTGGCTTCTTCTTCGGCTGGATCGAACGGTTCGTCTGCGCGACTTCCGACGCCGATAAGATCGATGGCTCCGCCTTCGTTGAGGAGTTCGACCGGCTCTTCAGTAGGAATGCTTAGATTACGCTTCGCTGCTTTATCCGAGTGCTTCAAAGGAGGTTGTTTGCCGTGTATGAGCACGTAATTTTCGTCGCTCAAAAGATCCAATTGAAGCTGAGTGATGATGTAAGCTCGGTGATTATGCTCGGCCTTGCGAGTGGCTTTGCGTAGTTTGTACTCGCGTTCAATGACGGCCTGCTTCATTTGCCGAAGTTTTTCGACAAGTCGCTCTTCATTTTCGCGTGCTTTTTCTACTTCGCGCTCGAGCTTTGCGAAGCTCATTTTTCGGGCTTCTCTCGCGTTTCGAGGTTCTTGGACTTCACCATCGGCACTGTCCTCCGAAGGCTTCTCGGCCTCATCTGGTGTGGCCTGTGGTTGACTCGATTGGGTATCGACCTTTCTCTCGGCGAGATTCTCGCGAAGTTGCTCTCGCTCGATGCGAAGCCGATTCACCTCGCGACTGAGGTCCTTGATTGTGTCTTGTGCGTCGTCGAGCTTGGTACGTGCTTCGTTAAGATGTACCTGTTGCTGTTCGATTCTTTGTAATTGGCCTTTGACCTTCTCTTCCTTCTTGGATGCCTCATGGCTCTTTTTGGAGAGTTTATCTGCCCGGCCCTGCAGTTGGTTTTGCAGCTTCTTAGTCTTGTTGTTCGCGTCACTAAGTTCTTTGCTTAGTTCGCTGAGTCTGGCGCTACGCTCGGCTGAACGAAAAAGTAGAACGATGAGTGCAAAGAGGAGAAGGACGGCGGCGACGCCTAGGGTTGTTTCCATAATGAAGGATGCCTAATCCGGGTAATTCTTTTAAGAAATCGAGCTCCCGAAAAGCGTCGACGTCCCTATTTCGAATCTCTTGAAGTTCGAAAATCGCCGCACCGTATCACCTTTTTTGGGTCGAGCAAATCACCGAGTTACAGGTTCGGTAGAACCGTACAATTAGAATATATTTTTGCCTGGATTCGGAAGCTGGTTCTTTAATTAGAAGAGTTTTTCGGAGGTAATTACGGTGACGAAGAGAGCGGATGCGCTGCAGGTCCTTCCCAAAGGAACGAACCAACGACACGGTGGTCAGCCACTGACAAGCCCACGTGCGTTAGGCACGGAAGTCGAAGTTTATAGTGCGCGTAGGGGGATGAGGGCCTTTTTGGTGGCTTCGAACCATCGCACAGCCACTTTGAGGGTCGATAACGCCTGGCCTCAGATGAGTACGGGGCAGCGAATTACCCTCGAAGGCAAGCGTGGTGGATATGGTCCGGTACAGTTTCATCTACAGATTATAGATGATCCTCGTGGCCAAGAGGGGCAGAGGCGACGTTTTATTCAGGCCCGATGGGTACTTGTTACCGCAGTGGAAAAGCGTGCCTATCTCGTCAAAGTCCTTCGAGAGATCATGGGGATCGATGCCCGCTTGGTCACATTGAGCGCCTGTGGTGAAGATGTACTCGGGAGCCATCGAAAGCTGCTCTTTGAAGTGGATAAACAGCGCGTAAGACTCATCAACATTGGAGAGTCTGTGCTCCCAAGTTCCGGGCAGAATGTCGAAGCAGCGACGCCATCACCTCATAGTCCTTCAGCGCCTCTTAATAAGCGAACGCAGCCGGGTATTGTGATTTCGACAGTGGAATCGACTTGAAGCGTTCTAAGGCAAGTTAGGACAAGGGCCGTTCCCTTATTGCTTCCGATTCTTATCTAGAACCCACGTTTCCCATCGCTCTACGGTTTTCCCTAGTCGCTTTCCAGAGAGTTTCTCAAGGGCCCATATGGCCATGTTCTTGATTTCTTTATCGTCTCTTTTGAGTGCTTCGAGGAGTCCATAGGCGGCTTTCTTGTCACCAATTCTACCGAGTGCCGCTGCGGCCCAACTGGCAATATTGGGTTGTTCGTCCTTCAAGTAAGGAAGAAGCGTTGGAACAGCGGAACTTTCGCGAGTCTCACCAATGGCCCAGAAGACGCGCTCTAAGACATCTGAGGGGTGTTTACGTTCGCGGATAATACGAATAAGTGCAGGAAGTGCTTTTTCTGAGGGGGAGAGGCCGAGCACATTGATTGCTTCAGAGATCCATTTTGGCTCCCGAAGTAGTGGGATGACAGCGCTTGCAGATTCGGGATCTCTGAGGGCTTTGAGAGCTTGAAGTGCAGCCTTTCGTATCGTGTCGGACCCTTTGTTTAGTGCGGCCGTTACCAGAGGAGTTGCCCGCTTATCTTTCAGGATTGCGAATGCTTTGAGCACGGCCACGTGGACAGGAGGCGTTAGTTTTGTCTCGTCATGAAATGTCTTTAATTCTTCAAAAACACCCTTCAAACCTAATTGCGCAAGCGCTTGAACCACGGTGATTCGAAGTCTGGGGTTAGGGTTCTTGAGGGCAACTAAGAGCGGCTGCAGGGCAGCTGGAGAGCGTGTTTGTCCCAGGGCAGCGGCGTACATGGCCTTCTCATTGGGGTCTTCGACTCCCATAGCCTTCGCGAGGATCTTAACAGCACCTTTGGGTTTGAGTCGGGTTGTGGCCACGACAGCGGCATGGCGTACCATAGGGTCTTTAGCCTGAATTTCAGAGAGTACAGCCGCTCCAAGTTCTGTGGCACGAAGCCCGCCCAAAGCTGCGATAACGACGGCCTTTTCCTTCTTCTTGGTGCGGTCAAGTAGCCGACTTAATCCAACGATGGCTCCTTTTCCAAGACTCACGATAGCCTTGGTTGCATCGCAACGTGAAGGCTGAACGATGGGGCATTCAGCGGCATTTTTGACGAGTGTTTTTAGGGTGCCGACGGAAGCGGTTTTTGCCCCTGCGGGCGTCGCGAAAATGACCAACATCAACAGGGTTATGGTTCTGGGGAACATGCCTACTCCTTTACGAATCGATTGCATTCTTGAGTTGAGACGAACCCACGTCAAGGATTGCCCCTTTCCTTAATGGAAGAAGAGCGGTGCGTATTCCTGTCTTTCAGTGCTTGGCCAGTCAGGCTTTTTCGTTCTTTCAGGAGCCCTGAATATGGACCTTGATAGACGATGTCACCACCCTTGACGCCGGGACCCGGACCCATATCGATAACCCAGTCTGCTTCTGCGATAACGTCAGCATGGTGTTCGATAACGACCACTGTGGCTCCGTGGTCCACCATGCGATGAAGCACACCAATGAGGCGAGGAACGTCCGCAAGATGAAGACCGGTGGTTGGTTCATCGAGGATGATGACCGTATCGTCCCGTTTTCGTCCCTTCAGTTCGCTGACGAGCTTAATACGTTGTGCCTCTCCACCAGAGAGGGTCGTGCTTGATTGACCCAGGGCGAGGTAGCCTAGGCCAACTTCTTCCATCAGTTCTAGTGTACGCCGAATGGACGGTACATGTTCAAAGAAGTCCAATGCTTCAGTTACGGACAACCCAAGGACGTCATGAATACTGAGCCGGTTCCACTTAACTTGAAGGGTTTGGCGATTGAAGCGACGGCCATTACATGTTTCGCAGGTCACATAGGAATTGGGGAGAAAGCTCATCTCGAGTTTGATTCGTCCCTGCCCTGCGCACTCTTCACATCGACCGCCTTTGACGTTGAATGAAAATCGATTCGCTCGATAGCCCCGAAGGCGTGCTTCCGGAACTTGAGCAAAGAGTTTTCGTATGAGACCGAAGAGGCCGACGTAGGTTGCAGGGATAGAGCGCGGATTTTTCCCGATCGGTTTGTCATCGACAAACACAGTACGCTTGAGTCCCTCAAACCCACGGCTTTGCGTGAATTCCCCCTTACCCTTACCTGGTTGAAGGGCTTCGACGAGTACGTCCTTAACGAGCGTGGATTTACCAGAGCCGCTGACTCCCGTGACCAAGGTGAGACGCTCTCTCGGGATCTTCGTGTCTGCTCCCGAGATATTGTGGTGTTGGATGCCTTTGATTTCCATGAAATCCGATGAGCGGGTTGGTCTTGGTTTGTCTCGAACCGTTTTCTTCGTCTCGCTGAGACATCGACCTGTGACCGAGCGAGGATCTGCCAAGACGTTGGTGACTTCGCCCGAAACCATGACCTCGCCACCGTCACGTCCAGCTCCTGGACCAATATCGATGAGACGATCCGCCCAACGAATGGTTGCCTCGTCGTGCTCTACCATCAGTACGCCATTGCCGAGACTTTCCAGTTTCGTCAAACAGACCAAGAGTCGATCGACATCCGTGGGGTGCAGACCAATTGAGGGCTCGTCGAGGACATACAGAACCCCACTTAATTGAGCTCCAAGCTGGCTTGCGAGTCGTATTCGCTGAAATTCTCCACCGGAGAGAGTTCCAACTCGCCGGTCTAGGGTCAGGTAGTTGAGTCCCACTTCTTTGAGAAATTCTAGGCGTTCACAGAGCGCATCGATAGGGCCCTTTGCAATATGTGACTCTCTCTCTCCGAGGTTGAGTTGGTGGAGGCTTGCGCGAAGGTCATCTGGATTCATGGCCAGCAGTTCCGGGTAGCGTTTGCCTCCTACGTGGATACGACGGCCCTGGTCACTAAGTCGTTCACCGTCGCAAAAAAGGCATTCATCGCCCTCTTCGTCCAGTCCAATTCCTGCACATGTGGAACAAGCGCCAACGTGGCTATGTGTCGAGAAGAGTCTTGGGTCAAACTCTGAACGTCGGAATGCGCCGATAGAGCCACGTTCGACATCGTAGACAGCTGATTGACCCTTGTTATCTAGAGTTAAAACCTGCCCTTCACCCAGCTTGGCGGCCTCTTCCAAGAGTGTCTGAAGCTGCTTCGAACTCTTGCCTTTCGAGTCTCCGAGATAAAACTCGAGTGTATGTCGCCGGCCTTTGTGGAGTTTCTTGGGGGGATTGACCGGTATCAATTCACCATCCACTCGGATTTTTGAATGCCCAAGACTTTCCGCGCGTGCAAATACAGCTTTGTGGTACCCCTTCCGAAGTTTTACTGCAGGCGCAAAGACTTGGATTGTGTCCTTTGGTTTTTCCAGAAGAAACTGACTGAGTCTGTCTGCCTTCCAAGCACCGTCTTGGCCTCCAGGATCGACGCCACATCGGGCGAAAAGAAGCCTTAGGAACGAGGCCAACTCTGTGACATCTGCAACCGTGGAATTGGGATTACCTCGGGTACGTCGCTGCTCGATAGCGACCGTTGGTGGGATTCCCCATATGCGATCGGCGTCAGGTTTTTCTAATTGATTGATATACTGACGAGCGTAGCTGGAAAGACAATCCAAGAAGCGTCGTTGTCCCTCGGCAAAAATAAGGTCGAATGCGATCGAGGATTTTCCCGACCCACTCACCCCGGTAATGACCGTTCGTCCATCTCTAGGAACCCGAAGGGAAATGTTCTTCAGGTTATGAACTCTCGCCCCTTCAATTGAAATAACCCCTTTGTCGGCTTCTTCGGGCTCGGGTAATTGTTTGGCTGGCACAGGGAGTTCCGCGTCTTCTTGCCGCGATTCGATGTGCCGCTTGAGATGGATGCCAGTACGCGTTTTTGCTTCAATAAGAGCTGACGGTGGTCCATGAAACACGACTAAACCACCGTTCTTTCCGCCTTCGGGACCGAGGTCGATGATGTGATCTGCTGCTGCAATGACATCAAGGTGGTGTTCGATAACAACCACTGTATTACCGGCGTCTCGAAGGCGCCTTAAATTGCTGATTAAGACTTCGACATCTTGGAGGTGCAGACCAGTTGTGGGTTCATCCAGCAAAAAGAGTGCGTTATGGGTCTTGGCTTTACCTAAGTGGTGGGCCAGCTTGAGTCGCTGAGCTTCCCCTCCCGAGAGCGTATTGAGCGATTGCCCCATGCGCAGATAACCCAACCCGACGTCAATGAGTGGGGTTAATCGTTTACCAGCGGGAGATTTTGCACCGAGAAAGTCTTGGGCCTCAACGATGGTTAGTTGCAGGACATCCGAGATGCTTAGGCCATCGACTTTAACTTCCAGGACTTCTTGATTGAATCGTTTTCCTTCGCACACCTGACAGGTCAGGTACACGTCGGCTAGGAACTGCATTTCCACCCGTTCTAGGCCGGCTCCTTGGCATGTGGCACACCGACCTTTTCCGGAGTTAAACGAGAATGTTCCGCTGGTATAACGCCGCTCTTTCGCTAGGGGGGTGCGCTCGTATAGCTTACGAATACCGTCCCATGCTTTGACGTAGGTGGCCGGATTGGCGCGCGAATTGGAAGACGGCGCACTTTGGTCCACCCAGATGACTTCATTGACCGCTTCGAGATTATCGATGCTGTCATGGTCGCCGGGTGCGTCGGTCAACTCTCCGCGTCTTCGCAGCACACCTCGATGAAGGATTTGCTCGATCAGGGTTGATTTTCCGCTACCGCTCACTCCCGAGAGCGTTGTGAATATGCCTAAGGGGAGTTCGACATCGATATTTCGAAGATTATGTGCTCTAGCCCCTCGAATGCGGATGGATTCTGTCTTGGAAAAGTCCTTGGTTGCTAGTTTGGTTTCTTGGCTTTTCTTGAGAGCCTTGGTGGTCGCAGCGTTCTCTTGCTTCAGTAGGCCTTCAACATTGCCTTCGTAGATTATTTCGCCGCCCGACTCTCCGGGACCGGGTCCCAGTTCGATGACGTGATCGGCGTGTGCAAGTAATTCAGGGTCATGCTCGACCACAACGACCGTATTTTCGTGTTCCACAAGTTCGGTCATAAATGACGCCAGTCGGTTAGCGTCGTGGGGGTGGAGACCGATTGATGGTTCATCGAGAACAAAGAGGGTGTTGACCAGTCCCGAACCTAGAGCATTGGTGAGATGCGCTCGCTGTACTTCGCCTCCCGATAGCGTTCGAGATTGGCGATCGAGTCCTAAGTATCCCAGCCCCACCCATTCTAGATATCGGAGTCTCGAATCGACTTGCTGTACAACGTTTTCGACACTTCTATCGTCAATATTCTCTCGGATGCCGTCTAGCCAATGTCGAGCCTCCGAGACGGAGCAGGATAAAAGCTCGGCGACGTTTTTTCCGCCCAGTCTGAACAGTAGGCTGTGAGGTTTGAGTCGAGTTGCGTTGCAGTCCGGGCAGGGGATGTAAGCGCGGTATTTCGCTAGAAGCACCCGTACATGCATTTTGTAGGTCTTACGTTCAAGCCATTTGAACCAACCCTTTACGCCTGCCCAGCGGTTCTTCCAGCCTTTTCCAGGTTCTCCGTCCATGAGGAGTTCTTGGGTTTCCACCGGTAAGTCGCCAAAAGGCACCTCCATATCGATACCAAGTCGGGCACAATGTTCCCGCAGGTAGCGTCGTTCGCGAGATTTCTTCGGTTGTCCCCAGGGCCGAATAGCGTTCTTTTTCAGGCTTAAACTACGGTTTGGGACAATACGATCGGTGTCGTAATCCATGACGCGTCCAAAACCGTTGCATGTATCGCATGCTCCGAGTGGACTGTTGAAAGAGAAGTGTCCTGCCCTTGGAGCGGTGAATCGTTGTCCGCAATGACGCAGGTCTTGAGTCACGCTTTGCCGTTCGAATTGGCCGTCTTTTTCAAGCCATAAAGCAGCTTCGTTCTCTCCCATTCGGTAGGCCAGTTCTAGCGCTTCAATTAGGCGTTGGCGGCCCTCCTCATTAATCTTGAGTCGGTCAACGACGATGTCTTGGGCTGCGGAACCTCTAACCTCTATCTCTTCAAGGTCGTGTACTTTTCCGTCCACGATGCCTCGATGAAACCCTTCATGGGCCAGATAGCCGCGGGCGATATCTCCATCTTCTCCTTTTCCGATATGGAAGGGGAAGGCAATCATGAGACGCGCCCCAGGGTGGTCATCGATGAGCGTCTTGGCTACACGGTCACTGTCGTCGCGTCGCACGACTTCTCCGCACACGCTGCAGTGGCACAGCGCCAGATTGGCGTAGAGAAGTTTAATGTACTCGGTAAGTTCGGTTAAAGAGGCCAGTGTCGAACGTGCCGAACGAATGGTATTTCGTTGTTCGATGGCGACTGCAGGCAAAAGGCCGTCGATACTATCGACATCGGGTCTGTCCATCCGCTCGAGAAATTGACGCGCATAGGTCGAGAAGCTTTCGACGTATCGCCTTTGGCCCTCGGCGTAGAGAGTGCTGAAGACGAGAGAGGATTTTCCACTCCCGCTCACTCCTGTAACGAGGCTCAACTTTCCCTTTGGAAAGGACACGTCTACGTTCTTTAGGTTATTTGTCCGGGCTCCGTGAACGGAGATTTGTGGGAGCTTTTTTACCACCAACGACCTCATTGAGCGCCTTGCCTATCGAACCTAAAGCATCCCCAGTTCGATAGCGAGCCAAATGGAGCGAGCGGGGTTTTGACCGGTAACTTGCTCTGGCTTGGATGGGCGGACCTTACAGAACTGGTTTAATACCTGGGATCCAATCACCGGGTGGGTCATCACCTCGGCTCGTGAGAATAATCGGACCGTCGTCTGTAATAGCGATGGAGTGTTCGAAGTGAGCGCTCAGTGAGTGATCGGCGGTGATTACCGTCCAACCGTCATCTAGGGCGATGGTCTCGTGCGTTCCTAGGTTCACCATGGGCTCGATGGCGAGACACCATCCGGATTTGAGGCGTCGACCCGTACCGGGAATGCCGTAGTTCGGAACTTGAGGCTCCTCGTGGAGTTGACGTCCAACGCCGTGTCCGCAGTAGTCTTCCACCACGCCGTACCCGTAGGGAGCAACAAACGCTTCGACAGCGTGTCCCACGTCTCCAATTCGGTTTCCAGGCCTCGCCTTGTCGATACCTTGGTAGAGGCTTCCTCGTGTACATTCGAGGAGTTTATCGATTTCAGGAGTCGAAGAACCTACGACGACCGTAATGGCGCTGTCACCGACATAGCCATTGAGAGTCGCTCCGCAGTCAATGCTGACGACGTCTCCGTTTTGGAGGACGCGGTCGCTCGGGATCCCATGAACAATTTCGTGATTGATGGATACGCATAAGGTCGCGGGAAATACGTCCTGTCCGACTTGGTATCCCTTAAATGTCGGAATAGCTCCCGCTTTTCGAACGCGAGCTTCTGCTCGCCTATCGAGTTCGATGGTCGTCATCCCCGGCTTGATCGTGTCGTAGATCTCTTTGTGAACATCTGCGACGACCTGGCCGGCCAGGCGCATCAGTTCAATTTCTGCTCGGGACTTGCGTACAATCATAACGTGCTTCGTTCGGTAGCACGGCCACCCATGGGGAGCAAGGTTCTTGCACCCATCCCATGGGACCGGCATGGTGGCGCCGTGAATTTAATGAGCCCCAGAACCCGCCTTCGACTCCACTATGTCATTTTGTTCCTTTTCATTGGAGCGGCGGGAAATTTCCTTCCCATCTGGTTCCGCCACAAGGGTTGGACCAATATTGAGATCGGATGGCAGGGAGCGATCAACTACACGTGTCTGTGTATCTTTCCGATCGCCTGGGGCCATCTGACTGACCGTTGGGGACGTCCAACCAAGGTCCTTAGGCTGCTCTCCTTCATCTGTGTTCTGACCTTTCTTCCCTTTGTGATGACGGGAGATGTGGTCTGGCTTCTTCTCAGTACAGCCGGCTTTTTTGCTTTCCGAACAGGCATGCTAACTGCCACCGATGGAATGACCCTCAATTTCTTAGCGCGCGAAGGCGGGGACTATGGTCGCATCAGAATGTGGGGATCGCTCGGCTTTATCTTAGGTGGGTTTTTACTTGGGTTCATCGTGACCGACATGGGTCGTGATGTGATCCCCTTTGTCTTGGAGTGCATCTTAGTTCTAGGATTTGTCGTGGTCTTTATGCTGCGACCCGTTCCTGTCGACAATGATCGAAAAGAGGCCGTTATTCCGGCGCTTTTGCGACTTCTCAAGCGTCCCCATCTTCGGTCGTTCTACGCCGTTGCTTTCATGAGCCGGGTGGCGTCCCAAGGGCTTTACATATTCCTTCCCTTACATCTGATGAATCTTGGCGTCGATGATGCCTGGGTTCCTCTTTACTGGACTGTGGGTGTCGCCAGTGAAGTCGTATTGCTTCATTACGCGGAGAGACTTTTTGGCAAAAGGCGTCGCCGGAATGTGCTGATTCTGTGTTTTGTGTTGGCCACAATTCAGCATCTTGTCACGGCAATGATCACAGAAGTCACCTGGCTACTTCCTGTGATGCTTTTGCATGGATTTAGTTTCGGAATC